>MDTC01169651.1_pt1 | contig 13083 bp, 9 predicted proteins | sample 811181 | NCBI WGS metagenome assembly MDTC01 (sample SAMN05326644, study PRJNA326480) | marine metagenome | isolation source: seawater | place: Pacific Ocean: North | collected 2011 | reverse complement strand
TTTATTTTATTGGGCCAACTAATTGCGGTCGGAACTTTTAAACCGCCTTCGTACATGCTTTGTTTACCATCCCTGAGAGGACCATTATTGGCTTTGCTCGGCAGGTGGCCACCATTGTCGCTGGTGAAAATCAGAATTGTGTTTTCATACTGATTGCTCTCCTTTAGTGCTTCAACCACCTTGCCGATACCGTGATCCATGTGCTCAATAAAGGCAACCAGTTTTGCCCTGGTTTCATCGATACCTTTCTCACGTTTCTTTACTTTATCAAGCCAATCCTGTGGAGGCTGTACCGGAAAATGGGGAGCATTGTAGGCCAAATAAAGAAAAAAGGGCTGTTTATCATCTGCTTTGCTTTTTATGTAGTCCACGGACCAATCGGTAAAAAGGTCAGTTGCGTGCCCTTCAGGGTCAATTTCTGCGCCATTGAACCGCATATAGTTGATGTCATGCCTTCGGTGCGTCCAATAATCGTCCATCATATCACCCAACCAGCCATGGAAAAAATCAAAACCACGTTCTACAGGGGTATTTGGCGATTCCAGACCCAGGTGCCATTTACCGATTAACGCTGTTTCGTACCCTGCCATTTTAAGTTCTTGGGGAAGTAAAGTGGCACTGGGATCCAAGTAGCCCCAATTGTTTTTTTTGTTTGTACGGATTACCCCGGGGACACCCACAAAATCTTGGTACCTACCTGTGAGCAATGCTGCCCGTGTTGGTGAGCAAACAGGCCCGTTGGCATAAAAATTGTCGAATCGCATGCCGCTGGAAGCTATCTTATCAATATTTGGCGTTCTTATGTCCTTAGTTCCATAATAGGATACATCGTGATAACCCTGATCATCGGTAAGGATCAGAACGATGTTGGGTTTATCATTTAAGGAAATGTTTGTATTACTGCCTTGACTTTGTGAAAAGCCTAAATGAAAACAAACTAAACAGAGTATTGCTAAGTGAATGGTATATCGCATTTTAATGAATATTGAATTTTATTATTCTCGATCTTTCAATAAATCTGGCCCTTTGACCATTTTGTTGTTGGGTTGTTCAGTTCTTTCCTTGATAAGAGATACGATTTCTGGGTACTTTTCGGCAATATTGAATCGCTCAGCAGGATCTTGATCCACATTGAACAAAAGCGGAGGGTCATGGTGCACTTTTTTTGGGTTCGGAACATATACTTCTTGGGTAACAAAGTGCGCCTTGTAAGGGCCTACGCGTACTGCATAAATCTCTCTCCCCCTATAATAGTAGACTTCTTCACGAGGGCTTTTACCCGTTCCAAAAAGGACTTTGCTCAAATCAATGCCATCTATTTTTCTATCTTCTGGGATTGATGCACCACCCAGTTTACTAAATGTAGTGAACAGGTCCATGGTGGTTCCCATATGCATAACAGTTTTTGGATTGACATTCCCTGGTGACCAAAAAATGCATGGGACTCTCATTCCGCCTTCCCAAGTCGTGCCTTTGCCATTTCGTAAGAGTCCCGAACTGCCCCCTGAAAGTTCGGTAGGTAGCCAAGGTCCATTGTCAGGGGTGAATAACACAATGGTATTTTCGGTCAATCCTTCTTCTTTTAATAAATTCAATAGGCGTCCTATGTTAAAATCTATTTCTTCAACCACATCACCATATAACCCTCCCTTACTGTTTCCTTTAAATTCATCGGAAGCAAACAAAGGTACATGGGGTAGGTTATAGGCCAGATATAGGAAAAAGGGAACTTCTCTATTTTTTTTGATCCAATCCACGGACTTATCAGTATATCTTTTTGTAATGGTATGCAGATCTGCAGGCCGTTCAATCAAAGTTTTATTTTTAATCAGCGGCACATTGAAATCCTCAATTTTTAGATTTTCATACTCCTTTGTCCATAAGTCCCAATAACCGGAAGGCCCTTCCAATTTTTTGGTAATATCCATGTCATTTGAGTATGGTATACCAAAATAATAATCAAATCCATGATTTGTTGGCAAGTATTGTTCCCTATGACAAAGATGCCATTTACCTATACATGCGGTACTGTAACCAACGGATTTAAGTTGTTCTGCCAATGTTATCTCTTGGTCAGGTAATCCATTCAAGGAGTTGGGAAACAGTACCCGAGCCAAATCACCGGACATTCCGCTTCTTACCGGTAAGCGTCCGGTAAGAAGCGCAGCCCTACTTGGTGTACATACACTAGCACCTACATAGAAATTGGTCCATTTCTGGCCCTCATTTGCCATACGGTCTAAGTTTGGCGTACTTATGGTTGGATGACAGTAGATCCCTAAATCGCCGTATCCCAGATCATCGGCAAAGATTATAATGAAGTTGAGCGCTTTTTTTGATTCTTTTTGCGCAACCATAGGCAAATAGGCAATTGCTAAAACCAGCACGCAAAGTTGCGTGAAGAGTTGCTTACCAATTTTTGTCTTAAACCTCATTATTCTACTATTGCGTATTATCAATACCCTGGATTCTGCTCAAGGGCAGGATTAGCGTCTAAATCAACCTGTGGAATTGGAAACAGCACATGATGGTCGGCGGCATTTTTTCCACGCGCCTGTCCTCTAGAAATAAATACACCTTGTCTGATTTGATCTTCGCGTGCTTTTCCTTCAAAATAGAACTCCCATTCCCTTTCCTGTAGGATGGCACTTCTTAGGCCTTCTTTTGTAAACCCGGAAAGGGCAAGAGGAGTTGCATTTGCTCTGTTACGGACCAAATTAATGAGGTCTATCACTTCTTGTGACGGCCCATTAAGTTCGTTCAATGCTTCTGCCCTTGTAAGCAAAATATCGGCATATCGGATTATTGGTATGTCATTGCCCGCATTTGGCCCAACAGAATTTGGATCCCAGGGAAATTTATTCGGATGGGATTGATCATTGCCGAGACCCTGAACCAAGGTACCATCATTTTGTGTGTATTCCGTTATGATCTGGCTGGTACGCGTATCACCCGCTTCAAATGAATTCACAAAATCGTCAAATAGGTATGTTCTGGCAGCATAAACTGAATTGTTTGGGAACGGTCTTGGAAAAGAGGGAGGAAAGAGCAAGGCATTGATTCCCTGGCTGGGTCCTGTACTTATTTTGGGTAATGCCCAAATAATCTCTTCATTTCCCTCATTTTCAATGGCAAAAACATCACTATAGTTTGGAAGAAGTTGATATTGCCCAAGGTTGATCACATCGTTTGACATATCGGCCGCCTTTTGCCATTGCTTGGTGTTTAGGTAATACTTGGCCAATATGGACATTGCAACTCCTTTGGCCCCTCGACCAAAAGATTCTGGTTCATTGGGCAGACCATTGATTGCCATTACCAATTCTTGCTCTATAAAAGTCCGGGTCTCTTCTTCGCTTGCCCTTGCCAACAAGGGGTCATCTGAAGGTGTCTGGAATAGCGGAACCCCGCCAAAATGATTATATAGCTCTGAGTAGGCCCATCCTCTTATAAAATGCGCTTCCGCTTCTGTTTTTTCCCTAAACTCTGAGGAAAAAGCTTCATTGTCCAGATTATCAAGCACCAGATTGGCATCTCTAATTGCATCAAAGTAGACGTTCCATGTAAGACGAATATGTGGGTGATTACTGTCCCAGGTAAAATCTATCCAGCGAACCCAAAGGTTCTCAATGGATCCACCGGCACCCCAAACCTCACCAGCTGTAAATGTTCCCATGTGAAGAGGTGCAAATACCTGGGCAAAACCCGCACGGTGTGCATAGCTATACGAGGCGTTCAGTAATGATGAAAGGCCTTGCTCCGTTGTAAGAAGTGTTGAAGGCGATAGTTCAGAAAATACTTCCTCATCAAGGCGTTCCGTACATGACCAGATGGCCAAGCAGGAAAGAATAAATTTTAATTTATGACTGTATGTTTTCATTGTTGTATTTTTTATTTATTTCTAAAAATTAGCTGAGAGCCCTAACGTATATGTTCTGGCCAACGGATAACTGCTGTAATCTACCCTTACATTGCTTCTTCCAAATGAATTGGCCTCAGGATCAAATCCGATGTAATCCGTAATGGTAAATAGGTTCTGGCCTGTTAGATAGACTTGTAACGAGTTCAAGAAATCTATTTTGTCCACAGGCACATTATAGCTAAGCTGTACATTTTTAAGCCTAAAGAAAGAGGCATCCTGGACGGTAAGTGAATTTACTTTGCTCCCCCCATAGCTATTGGGGTCAGTAGCTGATGGCCATTTTGTTTGGGTGTTTTGAGGTGTCCATCGATCAAGAATGGGATCAACCAAACGATTACGCCTAAAATTATTCGGATATAGTGACTCTATTAGATTGACGTTTATCAAATCTACCCCAGATTGGCCTTGAAAGAAGAAATCCAGTTTCAGGTCTTTATAAGAAATAGAGTTCTGGATACCATAAGTGAAATCAGGATAGGGACTGCCAATGATGGTTTGGTCGTCGGGTGTGATCGCTCCGTCTCCATTACGGTCTGCGAAAATCGGAAAACCGGGTTGTGCTCCGGGTTGTGCGGAGTTGGCAATATCATCGCCTTCTTGAAAAATACCGGTCACTTCATACCCGAAATAGGATGCCAAAGGTTCACCAGTCTTAATTATTGAAGTGTTGCCGACTGCCTGTACATCTCCTGTGACAATGCTTTCAACTCTGCCAAGATCAATGACTTCATTTTTAATTGCTGAAAAGTTCAAAGAAGTTGACCATTTGAAATTGTCCGTGACTATATTGTTGGAATTCAGTAGAAATTCAAATCCTGTATTTTTTACTTCACCTACATTGGTAAGAATAGACCCGAAACCAGATGCTCTTGGCAAGGGGAGATTGAACAATAGATCTTTAGAACTTTTGGTATAATAATCTATTGTTGCACTATATCGGCCGCCTAGGATACCAATGTCCAAACCAACATTGAACTGCTCGGTTGTCTCCCACTTTAGATCAGGGTTCGCAATTCTTCTTGGAACGACGCTACCCTGGGCAATGTTATCGAATACTACGTTGGGGCCTGAGCCAAATGTAAGTTGCGAAGCGAGGTTGCCAATTTCCTGGTTTCCTGTTTGACCCCAACTGGCCCTTAGTTTAAGTTGGTTAAAGGCCTCTGGAATAAATGCTTCTTCCTCCATTTTGTATCCAATTGCAAAGGAAGGAAAGTATCCCCATTTCGTATTGGTACCAAAACGTGAGGAACCATCCGCTCTAATAGAACCTGTTAAAAGAATCTTGTCAAAAAGGTTATAATTGATACGACCTAAATAGGAAAGTAAGGTGTTTTCTTCTTTACCGCTATTGAGGTTATCGGTATTGGTATCTCCTAGGGCCAGATTGTTGGTTCCAATTTCGTCTGTTGGAAAACCACTGATATCCCCTGAAAAAAACTTGGTGCCAAACTTTTGATAGGTTGTACCTGCCAAAAGGGTAAGTGCGTGATTTTCGTTAAACCTCTTATCATAGGTCATAGTGTATTCAAAGAGAGAGTTTGTTCTCTCGAGAACATTAACTGCAGCGATACCTCCGGCACCGGCTCCACGAATAGTTTTCGAACTGTTGTATACATCTCTTCGAGAAGTCTGTCTATCAGTTCCGAAATTGAATTTACCAGACAGGGCATCTGTGAAATTGTAATTTAAGAAGGCGCTACCAAAGGTTCGGTTGGTCTCATTCAAACTGCTTATACCATCAATCAAGGCCACCGGATTGTTTATGGTCAAATTTGGCGATTGTGCGAATGAACCATCCGCATTGAATACAGGCTCTGTAGGGTCATATAAGAGGGCTGCATTAATGGGGCCTGCGTTTTCATTGTTCTGCAAACCATCTATATTGTTGTTGTCCTTTATCAAACTTGTATTGAAGTTCAAACCTACTTGGGTACGCTCTCCAAACTTTGATTCGATATTGATCCTACCTGTATAACGCTTGATACCTGAATTTTGAACTATTCCATCTTGATCGTAATAGTTGATCGAGGCATAATACGAGGTTTTTTCGTTTGCTCCACTGATTCCCAGGTTGTGATTGGTCAAAAGTGCCGACCTAAAAATTTCGTCTTGCCAATCTACACCATTTCCTATGGAAGAAACGGCATCTGGTGCAAAGACCACGTCATTGCCCTGGGCCTGGGATAAATCATTTATTGCGGAGATATACTGATCAGTGGAAAGCAAATCGAGTTTCTTTGCAATGATCTGATTGCCTCCATAGGCATCATATGTTATGCTCATTCTTCCCTGTTTGCCCTTTTTGGTGGTAATGATCACAACACCATTAGCTCCCCTGGAACCGTAAATGGCCGTGGCAGATGCATCTTTTAAGATTTCTATGGACTGGATATCGCCTGGATTTAGTGCATTCAAGGGGTTTCTCGGGCTCTGGTTGTTACTTACGGCAGCAACGCCTCCTGAACTTAAGTTTGGACTGTTGTCAATAGGAAAGCCATCGATTACATACAATGGTTCATTACTGGCGTTTATAGAACTGGATCCCCTGATCCTTATAGCAAGTCCTCCTCCGGGAGCAGAGCTGGCTTGAGTAATGTTGACACCTGCCGCTCTTCCTTGCATTAGTTGATCTACGGATGCATTGGCTCCAGGATTCAAATCTCCTTGACCTAAAGAGGAAACCGAACCGGTGAGGTCACTTTTCTTCTGGGTACCATAACCTACAACCACAATCTCATCCAAAGCTGCCTCACTCTCCTCTAATGTGACATTAATGTTTGATTGCCCCGCAACATCCACTTCTTTAGTGGTAAACCCAATGTAAGAAATGACCAAGGTGGCATTTTCACCTGCTACTCCAATGGAGAAGTTACCATCAAAATCAGTTTGCGTTCCGTTGGTAGTTCCTTTTTCAACAACATTTGCTCCGGGCAAAGGTGTGCCGTTGGCATCAAGAATCTGCCCTGAAACGTTGAAAGGATCCTGTTGTATATCACTTGGTGAACTGGAACCGTTGACCCCATGATCTCTTTGCTGCTTTTCGACACGCCTAAGGATAATATGCCTATCCCTTACTTTGTAACCCGTATTGGTGTTTTCAAATAAACTTTGGAGTATTGATTCTATATGGTTATCCTTGAATTGTAGGGAAGTCCTGCGATTCAGGTCAACATGCTTGGTCTTGTAAATGAATCTAAATTCCGTCGTAGATTCAATATTGTTGATAGTTTCCAATACAGTTGCGTTCTCGACATGCAAACTGACTTTTGTATTTTGGGAATAACTGTCATTGGCTTGAAGTCCGAAGAAGCCCATAATCAATAACAGAGTGGTTAGTTTCATTTTCAGATCGAATTTCGCCGGAACGGCGATGATCCGTCCTCGGTTCAATAATTTTTTCATAATTTTGAGTTTTTAACTGTGGTTAGTAAATAATTGCTCAATCACTTTAATCACCGGAAAATGTGTCCGCATTTTCCGGTTTTATTTTTCAGGATTGGATGATTGTTGTTTTAGTTTTTTGTCATATGTGATTGTTTAAGTTTGATATGGTTATTTTACTCGATAATAACTGTATTGTTGTCGATATTATATGCTATTTTATGGGTATCGCTAAAGAAGTTAAGAACCTGTTCAATAGTAACATTGTCGAAACTGGCATTGTAAACCTCTTCACCTAGTTTCATGTTGGTGTTCTCTATTTCGACATTATAATGTCGTTCCAGTTTTATGAGGATTTGATTAAATGATAGTGCTCTAAAGACAAGATATCCCTGCATCCATGAAGTATATATTGAAGTGTTGACATTGGCTACATTTACTTGTTTTGACAAATGATTAAATGATCCTTTTTGGCCTGGAGACAACAATGTGGATTCATCTGAATGATGCTTATTATCAGCCAGGCTAACTGAACCTTCAACCAATACCACGTCAATTGTTGGATCTTCGGTATGGGCAGAAATATTGAATTGGGTTCCCAACACTTCTACGTCCAAATCATTTATGTTAACTACAAATGGGTCTAGTTCATTTTTGGAAACATCGAAATAGGCCTCTCCTTGTAAAAAGACCTTCCTGTTTTTACCTTCAACAAAATTAACGGGATACCTTAATGAGGTACCTGAATTAAGAAACACGTGGGTACCATCGGAAAGTACTATTTCAAAGCGTTTTCCAAAAGGTACGGTAAGTGTGTTATACACTAATTCTTTGGTTTCAGGAAGGTGGACATATGTCAATTGGGATTTGTTTTTATTGCCCAGAAGTTGTCCTTTTACATTTTGAACTTTTTCAGTTTTGTCGACATCCAACTGCTTGACGGTGCCATCACTCATCTGCAATAAGATTGGATCATTTTTAGGTGTCAAAGCAGCGTCTGATTCAACGAAGTAACCTTGCTGGTAAAAATATCCGACCCCAAGAAATAAAAGACCTATTGCAGCATACTTGATGGTACTCCGAACCATTCGAAAATAGTTTTGTTTTTTTTGATTTCGGATTCCACGCAACAGATTGGCCTTAAGCCTTTCAGTGTCGGGTTGGTTCATTGCCGTGGTAATTTCGTAGTGAGAACGTATGTAATCTTCAAAGATCTGCTCACTGCCTGGTTGCTTGATCCATTCTGAGAGTGAATGCAAATCATTGGTAGAGGCTTTGTTGAGCAAATATTTTATGATACTGGTTTCAAGCTGTGATTTCACAATTTTTGTTTAATCTATAAGTATGACTGGGCTGTTTTTTAAAACCCTGACTTTTTTAACATTTTTTTTCACACCTTGATCAATTGTTGTGCTTTTATTGATGAAAATGACAATTTGAATTATAGTATTGGGTGTGTTGCCAAGAATCGTAATATTGAAATCCTGAATATTCATGTGCATTCCTAAGCCAAAATATCATTCCAAACTTTCCAAGAACAGTAAACTTTTTGGAATTTGAATGGTAGATGTTGATGATTCGTCCTCGATGAACATGTACTTGATGCCGATTTTTTTTGCCTCAGCAACTATTCCTGCAATATCTATCTGTCCTTGCCCCAAGACAACATTGGTATCTCCGTCGGCTTTGCCGGTATTGTTGCCTTTTATCCCATGTTTCAAATCCTTAAGGTGTAATAACGTGAATTTAGTGGGGTATTTTTTTAGAAGGGCCAAGGGGTCGGCACCGCCAAACTGTGTCCAAAAAACATCTAGTTCAAATGTAAAGTTAATTGCATTTTGAGCCATAAAGTCGAAGAGTGTTGCATTGTTCCATCTCCTAAATTCATATCCATGAGTGTGATACACAAAATATAAGCCGTGTTCCTTAAGCATCTTTCCTGTTTTGTTAAAAACCTCAACAGCATGTTTAGTTTCTTTAAGGCCCCATTTGTTATTTTCTCGGGGCACCGAACCGCACATAATATATTCTGCACCGAATGATTTGGCCTGCTTGATAACGTTGTCCAAATTGTACTGCAAATCTTTGAAACTGGCAACTATGCCTACCATTTTTAGGTTGTTTTGTTTAAGGAGGTCTTTGAATTCATTCATGGGCAAGCCGTAACCTCCCTTTCCCTCAACTTTTGTGATTCCCCATTTACTAATCAGTGCGAGAGTTTCGGGAACATCTTTTTTAAGCTCATTTCTGAGGCTATACAATTGTAAACCAACTTCCTGGGCGAAGACGGAATTGGTAAGAAGAATAAAACTGAGATAAACTACAAACTTTTTCATTGGTTATTATGTTAATTAATTTAAAATACGTTAAAAGAAAAAATAGAAACCCGATCCTGCGTAAGAAACCCATGGAACGCTTGGTGTAAATTGAAATCAAGGACTTGTTTTGGAATACCTATATTTCCATTCTCCTATTTAAAAGTAATGACGTTTGCAATTGACAAACCCCTGACTTAATTCGGTGTTTTTTACATATTTGTATTAAAAGAGGTTCCTTTTTTTTTTAAAATTTATAAATTGCGAGCATGAGTTATGAAGATGAAAAGTTATTGCTGAAGGCCTTGAAAAAAGGCGATGAGCGGGCATTTTTATTCCTCATCGAGAAATACAATCGGAGATTATTTGGTTACGCCATGTCACTGACCAATGATCGAGCAATAGCAGAAGATATTCTTCAGAATGTTTTTCTAAGTACATGGGAAAAGAGGAAAAATTTATTGATAACAAAATCCATAAGGAATTATTTGTTTAGATCTGTGCATAATGAATTTGTAGATCAATACAAAAAACACCAGTCCAAACTATTGTTGGAGCAAAAATATTTTGAAGGTCTTAAAAAAGTTGCGTCGACAATGGATGAAAACCGGATGGCCAAAATTATAGCCCGCATCAATGATGAAATTCAGAACCTTCCGCCTAAATGCCAAGAGGTTTTTTTACTGAGCAGAAAAGAGGGGTTAACCAACCTTGAAATTTCCGATTATTTGGATATCTCCGTCAAAACTGTAGAAACGCACATAACAAAAGCATTTAAAATTCTTAGAAAAAAATTTAGGGACGGATATCACGTTGTTTTGCTACTATTAATGAATAAATATGATAAAATCTTGGGGAATAGTGATGATAATCTTCAAAACTACCCATTTTAGACCTCACTAAGAGTAGCTTTTTCATCTTTTTAAAGTACATGCATTTAAAATTTTAAAATACGGGAGTGTTGCTTTTAGTTTGGCCTTGGTATCTAGGTACCGTTTAAAACCCCTAACAAAATCCGTATCAATATCTTTTAATTGGATATTTGCAGGAGCATATTTTTCTAGATGTTTAAAGGCGGCATGCCAATTCCCATAGTTTCCTTTGGATTCGTAGCGTTCTTCTTGAAGTGTTTTATAAAAATCAAAAAGAAGAATATTGCCCTTTTTGTTATCCTTCAGCTTATACTTGCCCTGATAGAATTCTGATTTCCGTATAGCCAGTATTTTTTCAGCTAATTCATAAATCTTTTTATTCTTTCTTTTTGTAGATTCCCCGATCTTTAGGACAGGTTTTCTACAAAACTAACATAATTATCAAGCTGCTTCTCTATAAACATCTTTTGGTCTTTGGTATTCAATTGACTGGTGTCTTCTTTCATGGTTGTAATAATCAAAGTACTCCTCCAACAATAGATAAAGATCCATACCGTCCCTTGGAGGGTTCAGGTAGATCTTCTCGTATTTCACGTTTCTCCATAGCCTTTCGATATAGGCATTGTCCGTTGCCCCTCCCTTACCGTCCATGCTCAGGCCTATCCCTTTGGCCAAAGACGTAGTTGGCAAACTCCTCCGCGGTGAACTGGCTTCCCTGGTCCGTATTGAGAATCTCAGGTGTCCCGTGCTCACCTATAGCCTCTTCCAATGTTTCCCTGCACCATTGGGCATCCATGGAATTGGACACGCTCCAGTTCAGGACATAGCGGCTGTGCAGGTCGATGATGGCCACCAGATAGAGATATCCCAGTTGCATGGGGATATAGGTGATGTCGGTGGCCCAGACCTGATTGGCCTGTCAACGGTCAGGTTCCTCAGCAGGTAGGGATACGTTTTGTGGTCCTTGCACCTTCGGGAGGTATGTTTTCCCGGATAACCAAAGTCATATTTATTTAGATAAAGGGAAAGAATCTCCTTTTTGGTATAGCGCTGTTCCAACTGAACTGCAATCACCCATTCTTGTGCTTTTTGAAGAATGGCTTTTATAGGATTTCTAGACCAGAAAAAGTAAGGCTTCATATTAAAGAAAATATAAATGATATTTCTGTATCTGAATTGTGCAAAACCTTTGAGGTTTCTACCAACTCCCTATATAATCTCATGGGAAATAAGAAGCCAGGAGATATAATAAGGTCTGAAAAGCTGAAAATTGTAAGGAAAATGCGCCGAGAAAATGCTTCAGATAAAGAAATTGCCAAAGCAACTGGATTTTCTATTTGCTATCTTAAGAAGATATAAAAGACAACCTCTGTAGCCTATCCAACAAATCCAAACAAACCACCCGCTAAACACTTTTACAAAACACTCTGCAAGAGCCTGTTAACCCTAAGAAAAGTGGTGCAATCCCTTTGGTCCATTAATGCTAACTGCTTTAGATATAATGAGGGTTTAGATTCCATCTTATTTTAGGCTAACATATGAAACAAAAAAACCGTTTTCTCAAACCCATGCCCCTGAGTTTGGATTACGAATGCCTTAGAATTTTTTGGGTTTTATTAATCCATTATACCCATTTTCAATAGCAAAATTAATTAATTCTCTTTTTGCTAATTCAAGTGCTTCACAAAGATGATATACTTCTATAGTTAAGTTGTTTTTCATGTCTCCTTCTCTGTGAAAATCATAATAATGCTGTATATCCAATGTATCCTCAATAATTGACTTTAATTTTGAATATATTCTGAGAGTATATGCTGTTTCGTGGTTAAATGAAACGTTATACTTCTCTAATTCTTCCATTCTCAATTGCGATAATAAATCATCTTCTTTTTTCATTTTTTAATATTTATTTGGTTAGCTTTTTAAATACAATGTCATAGTCAACATCTTTACCTATGTGCTTGGTTACATACTTACATACTGCTTCACTATCATAGATTGGTTGATAGTCTCCTACTGATATATTGCCCATTCCATACTTCATTTCTTGGTAAGTCATATCTGTATTAGTGCCAATAAGCATGTGAACGTGTAGATTGTTGTAATCACCCTTATCCCTCTCTGATACAAAGAATGCCTGTTCCACCTTGTTAGAGCGTTTTAGAAGCTTTGTAAGCCAGTTTCTCACAGTCATTGTATAGATCTTGTAAGGAGTTCTACACGTGACGAAGTAGTTCCATTGTAATTGCTGGATAAAGTCTGCGTAATCGTTAGATAAATTCATTCTCTTAAGTTTAGGCAATAGCAGGGATTAAGGTAGTCCATGCCCTTGCTGGTTATTAAATACTAAGAATTGGAATGAATTTTATTTGAATACTTAAAGATAATCAAAAATTAAACCACTAAATTTGAAGTGTAGATCCAATGGTTGTAAGACAGAGAAAAGGCAACGCTCCAGGCAACTGAAAAAAAGAAGTCCCGAAAACACTTAGCTTCCAGGACTATTAAGCGGAGAGACAGGGATTCGAACCCTGGCAACGGTTACCCGTTGACAGATTAGCAATCTGCTCCATTACCACTCTGGCACCTCTCC
>MDTC01093984.1_pt1 | contig 13083 bp, 10 predicted proteins | sample 811181 | NCBI WGS metagenome assembly MDTC01 (sample SAMN05326644, study PRJNA326480) | marine metagenome | isolation source: seawater | place: Pacific Ocean: North | collected 2011 | reverse complement strand
TTACAATTAATATTACAAGAAATAAAAAATTGTAGAAGTTTTAGTAGAGCTGAAACAATATTAAATATTAGTAAAATGCCTATATTACATTCATTAAGATATACATTTAAAAATTATGATAATGAATGGATGTATATATAATATTATACATAGTATATAGTATCAAATAATTTATTTTTCAATTTTAAATACATTATTTGTATTATTATTTCTTTGAAACATATCTTTTGTTAATTCAACATATCCATCATTATATGTATCGAATTTTTTTAGATCTTCAATAACATTTTCTTTTCCAAAATAATCATGTTGAATTACATCTCCTTGTAAATCGTTTCCATATGTAGCAAAGACACGTCCTTCAATGACAATAGGGCATCTATTATCAAGCACAAATGTGTACATATAATTACAATATACTCTTCTGGGTTTTTCTCTAGAAACTGGAAAAGACCAATCATATTCATTCTCTATAAAATTAATAATGGGATGATATGGAGTAATAACTAATGATCCAAGTGTAACCATATTTTCAAAATTCATTTTACATTTAGTTTTTACAACACATTCAATACGACCAACTGTATGATATATTTCACCATTATTGAAATGATATGTTACAACTACATCATTCTTTTTTATATCTTCAACATTTTTAAGGACTCCATCTTCCATTAAGATACGACATCCTTCAGCACAGCATCCACCACTTTGCGAATTATAAATTTCCATAGTCCTTGGCGGAGACATTCTAGAAGATTGAGCACAACTTTGTGCAGAAGCACCTCCTCTATGCATAGCACCGCGTCCATATGTTGGAGTATGTCGAATATCCCTTTTTGGTGGTGGTAAAGCATCAAAGATACTTGAAATAGCATCTCTAAGAGTATTGAATAAAGTTCCACCAAAATTAGAAATTGCTTTATCTTTAAAATTATTACAAATTTCATGATTATAAGCTTCTTGTAGTGATCGTAGATAATGAATACCCCATCGTGAAAACCAATCTTCCCTTTCTCCTTCACTTGTCATATTTAGTGCTTCTCGAATTTGTCCATTAAAATCATATAATAGATTTTCAATAAATTCATTATCTGAATCTGATTTTAGTTGTTCTACAAAATAATTTAATTTATCTCGAAATGAATTGTCATTATATTTTTTAAGGTCAATACAATGATTGATTAATGATACAGCATCATGTCGATAACGTTGTTCTCTAAAATAATCACCCATTGGACGTAGATTTTCTTCAGTTTCAAGTGTTTCGCCATTAAATGATAGTGAAACTTTTGCAAAATTATTAAGGTAAGACAATGATTGACTGGTTGATCGAGATGTATCAACATCAAATACTAAATTTTTACTTTGTCCATATTTTAGAGAATCAATACAAATTTCAATAGAACTCCTTTGTTTATCTAATAAAACATCTTTGGTTAATTCAATATTTAGAATTGGATTATAAACAGCTGTAGTTAATAGATTACTAATACCATTAATAAATGTACTACCAAGAATAGAAGCATCCGGAATAAATGAATATCCATCACCTCCAGAAATTCTAGAAATATTGAGTAGTAGTTCAGAATTTAAATTATAACCAAAACCATAACATGAGATCATACATTTAAAATTATGATCTGAAAAATATTTACGTAGCATATATTCATGACCTCTAGGAGGATCAACATTAGGGATACCATCAGTAAGAAGAATAATACCTTTTAGTTTATCTGGAATGGAACTTGTTCTCAAAATATCTAGAGATTGAATCATTCCAGCCCACATATTTGTATTTGAAATTGGTTTAAGAGAATCTAGTTCCCCTTCAATCAAAACTTTATTTTCAGGAGTACATGGTTGATTATTTACTACAGTTAATGCTTCACTACTATAAGTGACAATCGAAATATTATCATGTTCATTCAAAGATTGTAGAATAGTTTTTGCTGCAGTAACAGTTAATGATAGAATTGAAAATCCATGACTAATATTTTCATTTTGTTCGCCTTTTAGTGTTGCTTCATCGTACATAGAATAAGATACATCAATACATAATACAATATCAATTGGAGGACGAACATCAATGTCTGGCATATCAATATTTACAAATAGTTTATTTTCTAGATAATATGTATTTAGTTCAATACTATCAAGAGATTCAATATATGGTTTCATTTCTAATTGTGAGATTTGAGAATCAATCCTTAATTGATCTTCTTGTAGTTTATCACGAATTGATTCAATACTTTTCCTTAAAGGAATATTTATTTTTAAAAGACTCATGTCAAGATAAGAACGTGTAATTGGAGATGTTTTATTTATCTTTAGCCAATCAGTAATTTGTGATTTTTCATATGAATTACCTTCAGGGTCAGATACAGGATCAACCATGAGTTCACCTGAAATAGGACAATAGAAATCTGGAGGAACAAAGATTCTTTCAGCTTCCATTTTATATAATTTATATTTATCATTTTAAATAATAAAAAATTCAAATTTAAAAAAAATATATATATTATTATTTTAATTTACAATATTAGTTTACATTATTTTACATTATTAGTTTACATTATTTACATTAGTTTAGTTTACGACGCTTGAAGCTCACTTTGCCTTCATCATCTCGTGAGACGATGTAGTTGGGGAAGTAAATTTCATTCCGAGTGGTTTTCTGGACATCTCGTTTGGTCTGGTATTCGTAGGTTATGTCCATGTCAGAGACGGTGTCAGTATCAGTATTCTGATACTTGACGCCATTGATGATTGTCCACTTTGATTCACTCATTGCTTCGGTTATGCTTATTGCTTTGCTTATTGCTTTGCTTATTGCTTTGCTTATTGCTTTGCTTACCGCTTATGCTTTGTTTTATAGTTATCAAAAAAATCTATAAAGAATTTCAAATTATTTACAAATAATTTACCATCCAAATTATTTACCATCCAAATTATTTACAAATAATTTACCATCCAAATTATTTACCATCCAAATTATTTATATTTTGGACCATCAATTAAACCTTTTTGTTTTTTTGTATAACAACTTTCACATATATAAAAACCATACCATTTACACCACATAGTTATTTGAAATGTATCAAATTTCCTTTTACTGCACCAATTACATTTATGATTAAAGCACATATAAATAACTATTATGTTTTTTTTGAATCCATGGTTGCTGTATGATAATCATCACTTAAATTTGATGTATCTTCAGCTGTATAAAAATTTAATGGTGTATTATTACTATTTAACATTAGGGGATCATTCTTTTCGGTTATATTTTTATGATAATTACTATGTAAATAAAATAAAGAATATACTTTATTTTTTTTAAAATATTCAATTGCATTTTGATTATTGACATATGCTGTATTCATTTGCGAATCATGAAGTGCCATTTGATTATCTAAAGTTCTACTAAAAACTATACAATGTCTTGTACCATCTTTTCTATGAATCCCCCCTATAATTGAATTTCCTTTTTTAATTGATTTAAAAAGATTAACAATTATTTTTTTAATTTCTTTATTACTTTTATCATATAATTTTGCAGTAAGCATATTAAAATCAAAATGTGGATATTTTGATTTGAAAAAATTTTCTATATCTACAGGATACATCCCTGTTTCACTATATTTATCGTATAATTGGACATAATCATCATCATTAATTAATCCTAAATAATAAAAAACACAAGGACAACAATCCATTTTTTTATCAATATGTGGATTTTCCCATGAATCATTAGACATTATTGTTTTCTTTTTTTGTAATCCTCCTATTTTCTTCCTTGTCAATTTCTTACCTGCTTTCTTTGTAAATTCTTTGCCTATTTTTTCTGTAAGGTCATCTGGTATATTTAATCGAGATAATTGTAATCTTTTTTGAGAATCTTGTAATCTTTTTTTTGTATCGATACCATACCATAATTTTTTACGAGTATCTCCTAATTTTATTTTTAAATCTTCTTTTATTTTTCGATTAAATGGAAAAGGATTTGTATTGCGTATTGCATCTAAACGAGTCGGATAAATTCTTAAATAAGGTGTTTTTAAACTTTTCAAAACTTCTTTTATTTTAGGATCATGTGTTTTAGTATAAGCATGTTTATTTAATTTAGGACCGTATGGATTGGAAACATGTATAATAGACATCTATTATAAATTAGATAAAAAATATAGATGAATTATTAAATTTGAATTGATTTAAAAATAAAATAATATATATAACTAAAATGGGTAAATATATTTGCAAAAGATGTGGAAAAGAATTTAATCAAAAATCTCATTATGATAAACATATGAAACGAAAAAGACCATGTAAAGATAAGACTGTTGTTATAGAAAAATTAGTTGAAAAAAAAGTAGAAGAAGAAATTGAAAAATTGGTACCACAATTTGGTCAATTATCAAAAACATTAACAAAAAATTTAGATAAAGAAAGTAAAAAAAAACAAGGTATATTTTTCACACCTTATAATATTATTAAAAAAGCGATTGATATAGTAATTGATTATACTAGCAATCAAAATATAAGTATTATAGATGTATTGGAACCATCATGTGGATCATGTGAATTTATAAAATATATTAATCATCAATTTTATAATATTAATATTGATGGGATTGAATTTAATGATAAAATATATAATACTATAAAAGATATTAAATTTAGTTTAGAGAATAATGTAAATCTAATACATATGGATTATTTGAAATATAATAATAATAAACTATATGATTTAATATTTGGCAATCCACCATATTTTGTAATGAAGAAAAATGAAGTAGATAAAGAATATAATAAGTACTATGATGGTAGACCAAATATATTTATTATATTCATTATTCATTCTCTATTTAAATTAAAAGAAAATGGTATACTATTATTTGTATTGCCAAAAAGTTTTTGTAATTGTTTATATTATAATAAATTAAGAAATCATATAAATCATAATTATAAGATTATAGATATAATTAATTGTAGCAATGAAAAATATTTAGAAACTAGTCAAGATACAATTATATTTATAATGCAAAACAAAAAAGGCGATAATAATGATTTTGTATATGAAAATAATGGATGTGTATTATTTAATACAAGAGATAATATAAATATAATTAAAGAATTATATAAAGATACAACTACATTAGAAAAATTAAATTTTAATGTAAAAGTAGGGAATACAGTATGGAATCAATGCAAGGATATATTAACAGATAATGACGAATATACACGTTTAATTTATAGTGGAGATATTAAAGGAAATAAATTAGATATAACAGAATATAAGAATAAAGAAAAGAAAAATTATATTAAAAGTGAAGGTATTAAGAATCCTATTATTGTAGTAAATAGGGGTTATGGTATAGGTACATATAATTTTAATTATTGTATTGTAAATATAAATAAAGAATATTTAATCGAAAATCATTTAATTATAATTGAATATAAAGGAAAAATAGATGAGAAAGAACTATTAGAAAAATTTAAATCGATAAAAGAAAGTTTTGAAAATGAAAAAACAAAAAAATTCATAGAGTTATATTGCTGTAATAGTGCTTTAAATTGTACTGAATTACATAAAGTTTTGCCAATATATATTTAAAATAAAAAATAAAAATAAATTTGAATTTTTTTATTGTAATTATTTATTAATTAAAAGAAAAAGACAATGGAGGCAATTATTCATACAGTTCTAAATGCTTCTATTGTAGCGTCTGTGTCACAATACAATCCAAACGTGAATGATGATGAAATTCCTGAAGCTGTATTTGATAGAACATTAACAACAGTTACTATTGGTGAAATTTTTAGAAAAGATAACGACAACTATATTAATATTGAAACTACAGATGATAGAGCAAATACAAATAAAAAATATAGAATCCCAATTCACCAAAGGCATAATAAATGGAAACCAGACGATAAAAAAACATTAATAGATTCTATTTGGAAGAATTATATTATTGGTGGGATTAGTTTATCTCAACAACCAGATGGTAGGCAGGTATATTACAATATTGAAGATAGTCAATCTAGGTTAACAGTAATTCAAGAATATCTAGATAATAAGTTAAAATATAAAAACAAATATTTTAGTGAGTTAACAGATGAGAATAAACAAAGATTTTATAATTATACATTCTCAGTAGATACAACTGTTCCAACAAATCATGCAATTGAAAATGAAGGTATTACAACGATTGACGACCATTACTATGAAAATTTTGATAGAATTAATCGTGGTAAGAAATTAGAAGACAATGATAAGTATTGGTGTCATAAAGATAAATCTATCGTAAATTATTCAATTAATCTTATTGATAATTTTAATAATAATTATACATTTATGAATACACATGATTTTAATGGTCATACTGAAAGGAAGCCGTTAAATAATATTGTAACAATTGTTGGTGCTCTAATATATGGTGTATATAAGAATTCATATGAAAGACAATATGAAAGAATTGGTATTCCAATTACAGATGAAATGAAGCAAAAAGTAATTAATTTTATGAATTATTATAAAAGTATTCATGATGGAATGTTTGAATTACATGAGAAAGAAGTAACTGAAAAATTTCAATTTAATAATCCAGGTCAATTTTTAGGAATGATTCTATATGATTTTAATGAAAAAGTAGTAAATGATGTTACACAGGAAGAAAGTAAAAATATGTGGATTAATATTTTAAATATTAATAGATTTTCTGATAATTTTATGAAAGGTAAAAAAACATTATGGAATGAATTTAGTGACGGTGATCGAAAAAATCAAGAGAAAGATAACCTTGAGGCAAGATATAATCGTATTAAAGAATTTTATGAAGATAAAATAAATGTATCAAGGGAACTACGTATTGAATATACAGAACCTTAAATTAACTAATCTGAAAGGCAGGGAAAGCAACGCCATTTCCATTCTTCCAACGAAGTAATATTTTCATTTTTTTACCAGATACAGTTTTACATAGAAAATTAGGTGATTCTTTAATTATTGTTTCTGGATCAATTGTATAATCATCTTGGGTATGAACTTCATGATATATTTTACCATCCTTATATAACATATACTCTTTATCTTTTTGTTTTTCAATTAAGTATTTATTGAGTGTTTTATAATCTAATTCGCAGATATCAAAATAATCATGAATCGATTCTTTAGAAACCTTTTTGCATAATTCATAAAATTTAATATCTTCTTCTGAATCAGTATATTTACCAGATTTTAAAGATCCTTTATAATATTTTTCTTGTATATCAGGTAGTGATGTTGATACATCACTGTGGATTTGTTTAAGATATTCTTCTTTATTTGGCATTTCTCTACCAATTGCTTCACATAATATTGGCAAACTATCGTAGGAATGTTCTTCAAATGTTTTTTCACATTTAATATATCTTGATGGATACATTGGACTAGCCCATTGAGGACAATCACTTACTTTTTTAACATTGTATTTAAACTCAATATTACGAGTTTTGATTATTTTACCTTCATTAAAATACTTCAAATGAAAGTCTGTAGAGTTTCCTCTACCTCCTTTTATAATCCATTCACATTTATTGTATTTATTAGGCGAGTGTTTTTTTTCATACTTTTTTATTTCATCTCTCAATTTACTCCATTTTTCATCGTTATACCATTCATTATTTATATCATTATTTGATATCATTGAAATAATTTTTTCTCTAATTTTGTTACAACTATCATTCTCACACCTAAGATTTATATTATAGAATACCTTAATATTACTCTCTTTAATATCTATACTTATTATATTCTTCTTCTTCTTCTTTTCTTTTGGATTTAATTGTTTATTTATTTCTTTTATAACACCTTTTCTTTGAGGTTGCTCTTCAACAATTTTTAAAAGAACTTTTAAATCATCATTATCAAAAACTTTTTCTTTTAGTTTTTTTACTATTTTTTTTCCTGTTTCTTTACTTAATATATCCATAATATTATTTAATTAATAAAATTTTAAATATAAAGTTTGAAAGTTGTTTTGCGTAAATACTTAATTGTGATTTGTTAATACTGCAAGAAAAACTAAAATAATTCAAATTTTATGGGGCTTTTTATCAATTAAAAAAAAATAAAATACAAAAATAAAATACAATAATTACACATTTTTTTTTACACTTTTTAAGAATACTTTTCAAAAATTTCTTTTAAATCAATATTACTTTCTTTAAGGACTTCTGCTGTTGCTGTTGCTGTTGATTGACGGCATCCATTATTCCCGCGAATATTAATAGAGACCTTTTCAAGCTCTAGATTAACTCTGTTTTTATATAGCAACAAATAATTTGATACCCAACCAGTTTCTTTCCAGCCAAATTCTTCATTTGTCAATTGAGTAATTCCCTCGCCATCAAACCGTTTTTTAAGACATTTAAACTCAGATACTGCTATAACTATATTTCCACTTTCCTGATTCGTTATAAACCAAAGTCTATCTCCTTCTTCAGCCCAGTTCCGCTGCCTCTGCCGTGGCGGTTGGTCCGATTTTTCCAAAATTTTTGTGACTTCATCACTAATTCCCCATGCCGAATAACGGTCACTTGACCAAAAGTTTTTTCCATTATCTACCCGAATTAACCAATCAATTGGTTCTTTTTTGAAAGTAAGGTCATTTTCCAAATCTCTCAAAATACTTTTTGTTTTTTGTGTCAATTCCTTCAAAGCAATTGTAGGTTCAACAGACATATTGAGGAATAATAACTAATGTTATTATATTATTTCTTTAATACTTAAAATTTATTATGATAATTTCAAATTATTTAGGGGACTTTTTAGAGATTTTTTTATTATCTAGTTTATTTTTATAACTAATTAGTTAAATAATTTAAAAATAAAATATTATATATAATATAACTAAATGGTTAAAGAATATATTTGCGAAAAATGTGGAAAAGTTTTTTCTCAAAAAGGACATTTTATGAATCATCAAAAACGAAAGAAACCCTGTAAGCCAATTGAAAATAAAGTAATAGAAGAAAAAGTTCAAGAAAAATTAGAGGAATTATCTAAAAATGGTGATATAGAAATAAAAAATAAAAATTTGATTTCTAATAATAAAAATATTCAACAAAATAAAACAATGAGGTATTTGGGTAATAAATCTAGATTATCAGATTTTATATATGATGAAGTTGATAAACTAATAAATAAACATTCTCTAAATAATTCATTATTTGATGCTTTTGGTGGTACTGGTTGTATTTCACAATTATTTAATCAGAAAGGCTATAATGTAATATCTAACGATATTAATAAATATTCTTATTGTCTTTGTTATTCTAGAAATACTGTTAAAGAAAAAGAACTTGATTTTAGTAAGATATGTGATACAGGTATAAATGGAATTTTAAAAATATTGAATAATCAAAAAAACAAAGGATTTGTTTATTACAATTATTCCCCCAATACAGAAATTAATTATGAGAGAAAGTATTTTACAAATGAAAATGCTGAAATTATAGATGGTATAAGGAAATATATTGAACAATGGTTAGTAAACGAATTAATTACAAATAAAGAATATAATCATTTAATTAGTATATTAATAGAATCTGTATCACTTATATCAAATATTCCTGGTACATATGGAGCATTTTTGAATAAATGGGATTCGAGAGCTTTAAATAAACTTGAATTAAAAGAGAATATACATAATGGTCTATTGTGTAAAAATGTAAATAATGATAATTTCAAAAAAAATGTAACATATAATTCTGATATTAGAGATATTATATCTAATATAAATACTGATATACTATACCTTGATCCTCCATATAATGAAAGAGATTATAGTGTATATTATCATGTATTAGAAACTATATGTAAATATGATAATCCGGAATTAAAGAATAATAAAACGGGTACCAAAGTTAATCAAAATAAATCAAATTGGTGCAATAAAAAAAAATGCAAAGATGAATTATCTTATATTATTTCAAATACTAAATCTAAGGTTGTAATAATGAGTTACAATAATGAGGGAATTATTAAAGAAGAAGATATTGTTGAAATATTTAGTAAATATGGTAAATATAGTAAAAAACAAAAACAAATTAAAAGATTTAAATGTAGCAAAACAAATAAAGACAATATAGTTTATGAATATCTACATATATTGGAAAAGAATGAATTAGAAAATGTAGAAGAAAATGTAGAAGAAAATGTAGAAGAAAATGTAGAAGAAAATGTAGAAGAAACTAGTATACACAAATCTATTTCAGGTGTATTATATAATATGTGTTGTATAGAAGGAATGAAAAATATTTCAGATAAATCAGTAGATATGATATGTTGTGATTTACCATATGGTTTAACAGAATGTAAATGGGATACACCAATTGACCTAAATATATTGTGGAAAGAATACGATCGTATATTAAAACCATATGGTAATATCATATTATTTGGTCAACAACCATTCACGAGTCGTCTGGTTTCTAGTAACTATGATATGTTTAAATATTCATTAATTTGGAAAAAATCTAAGCCGGGCGGGTTTGCTCAAGCCCCATACAAAGTATTATGTGAACATGAAGATATTTTAGTATTTTCATACGGAAAAACTGCTTCAAATGCCAAACATAAAATGACATACAATCCACAGGGGACAAAACCTTGTAATATTGAGATGAAGGGTAAAACTGGCAATACCTCTCATCGAAAAGGAAGAAAAACACAAAAAGATTATGTACAAACAACTTCAAATTATCCTAGAAGTATTTTAGAATTTAAAAACGAGGGTAAAGTTAAACACCCAACACAAAAACCATTACTTCTAATAGATTACTTAATTAAAACATTTTCTAATGAGAATGATTTAGTATTAGATAATTGTATGGGTAGCGGAACAACTTCTATTGCATGTATAAAAAATAATAGACGTTATATTGGTTATGAAAAAGATAAAAAATATTATGATATATGTGTAAATAGAATAGATGAAATGTAATTAATTAAATTAAACTAATATCAATTTGAAAAGCGCCCATCTTTATCAATCGCGAATATGATGGGATATTGAAGGTTTTTATATTTGTTAATATTTTCTATATCGGAAATTGTAATACATAAACCTTTTTTTATACTATAATCTGTATAATTCTGTTTTATAATATTAATAAATCCATCAAGATATTCATCTGATAGTTGAACTATACCTTTACCTAAATCTTTTTCAACCTTACCTTCTATTATTAATATTTCTTTTTTTTCAATATTTTTCAACACTAGATCGGGGCGATGCATTGTCCGTCCAACATTCTCTTCACAATTTAAGCCTTGAATACACGTTAATGCACAACATCCATGATTTGAAAATATAGTTTTTTGCTTTGATATCATTTCACATAAGATAGTTGATATTTTTTCTGTCATTTTATTTTCAATTGTAAAATATTTATCAGGAAGTTTGGGTCGTTTAATAATTTCACAACCATCAAACTCAATATTATTAATCCCGTTACAACAATACCATAACTTCGATTTTGGACATTTATCAAAATATTTTTGATTGATTCCATGATTTTCAATAATATATTTATTTTGTTTTCCAGGATTCAATTTTTCAAAACAACCTATTACACCACTAAGAAATCCAACGTTTGGATCATGTGAGATAATTCCAGGTGCATTACCTTTATCTAATTTTAAAGATATATAAATGTTATTCTCACTACGACTCATGCGGATGCTTACATTACCCTTTTTTTGTTTTATCGCATTTTTAGATTCAATTAACTCATCGGAAGATTCGTATGATTTTATTTCAAACTTCTCTTGCATCTTGACAATATCTTTATCATCATTTAAAGTATATATATGAATATCTAAAGTTGTTTTAAGTCTCATTCCGAACTTGGCAGTTGCTGTAAGTTTATTCTTCCATTTATTATCACAGTAGAACATAACTTTGATGGCCTTAGATTCTGGATACATTCTATCATACATGACGAACTTTGTAATTCGTTGATATACTGCTGTATTTCTAGAAGAATCATCGCAAGTTTTTGTAGATTCAAGAATTACAAGCGCGTCACCTGCTTCACCTTTATCTAAATTATAATTCCCATTAAATAACATATAGTCTACACTAGATGATCTCCCTTTAAAGAGATATATATTTACAGTTATTCCAGGTATTTCCAAAATCCATTCTCCTTTAAATATATTTCCTCCAGTTATACAAGGTTTTATTTTATATTCCCCACTTATATTATGACCAATTAGATTCAACATAGTTATAATTTCAGAAATATTAGGGACTTCTTCCGTTAGTACTTTATATTCTTTATCTTCAATAAATTTATTTATATCATCTCCTTTAGTTTTTTTTATATTTTTAAGATTTTTAGATATAATATACTTGCGTATAGCATCCGTAATAATTCGAATAGACCTCTTTTGTTTATCAACTAACATATTGTTAATTTAAGTTTAGTTTTTAAGTTACTATTTCTTCTATGAAAATATCAAATTAATTATTTTTAAATAATTAATTATTTTAATTTTCTGTAAATATCAATAACTTGGTCTTTCCATTTATCATTATTTGGTCTCATACAATTTGATCCTCTTAATCCTGCTGTCCAATCATTTTCATTATAATTTATATCATATCTTGTAATACATTTATGTATATCATTTGTATATGCTAAAAATTCAACTGGTATTTTCCATAAATACCAATTATCTTTCTTTTCATAGTTTCTAAATTCTTTAACTTTATCAAAATCTTCAATAGAATTTGTATTACTTGTGAAAATCTTTAATATATCTTCATCTGAAAAAGTAGTCACATTATCACATACTCGTAATATAGCTGAATATCCTTTACCTTGAAAATACCAAGCGATTATGTCACCTATTTTTAATCTTTCATCAAGTCTATTTCTATTATTATGATTCCATGATTTAACAAATCCATTATTTATATAATTGTTCCATGTTTTGTTTTTAATATCTGTACCACCATTCATATACCATATTGTTTCTGCTCGATCAATATTTGCATCATAATCTTTTTTATTAATGGTTTCATTTGT
>MDTC01209259.1_pt1 | contig 13084 bp, 13 predicted proteins | sample 811181 | NCBI WGS metagenome assembly MDTC01 (sample SAMN05326644, study PRJNA326480) | marine metagenome | isolation source: seawater | place: Pacific Ocean: North | collected 2011 | reverse complement strand
TACTCATGAACTTAACTTATCAGTTATTGATTTTAACCCAAGAAAAAAATCTGTGGATTAATGTGAATATCGGGGTTAAATAACTTAAGATACTATAAAATATAACTATAATTTTTTGTTAATCAGCTTTTTCAGCAGTTACTTCTTCGATAATTTTTGTTTCAGAATTTTCTATTTCACTATCCTCAGAATCTACTTTTTCATCTTCAGAAGCACTGATATCTTCTGGAATCGCACCTTCCTCAAAGACCTCTTCTAACTCAATAGTTTCTTCATTTAATGCATCTTTTTTATCATCAACATCAATTGTATCTCCTTTTAATAAGGCCTCTGCCTCTGCTTCTGTTCTAGAGATAATTAGAGATATCATGGCTTGAACTTCTGGATGTAATCTTACATTAGTGCTGTGTATGCCTAATTCTTTAATTGGTTTATCGAGCTTGATTTGATTTTTTTCAACAATAAAACCTTTTTCATCTAATGATTTTTTTATATCAGTTGTACTTACTGATCCATATAATTGACCAGTTTCACCTGCCTGCCTAAGAATTATTAAGTTAAGATTGTCTAGTTTTTCTAATATATTTTCTGCTTCTTGTTTTTGTTCAAGGTTTTTTGCTTCTAAAACAACTCTTTCTTTCTCAAAGTAGGCTAGATTATTTTCTGAGGCGCGAAGAGCTTTTTTTTGTGGTAAAAGAAAATTTCTTGCAAAACCATCTTTAACTTTTACAACATCACCCATTTGCCCAAGCTTTTCAATTCTTTCTAATAGAATAACTTCCATATCTAATCCATTTTATATGGTAACAAAGCCATAAATCTTGCTCTTTTTACAGCTTGAGATAATTCTCTTTGCTTTTTTGCTGAAACAGAGGTTACCCTACTAGGTATAATTTTTCCTCTTTCGGATAAATATTTTTTGAGTAATTTTATATCTTTGTAATCAATTTTTTGAGCATCTTTGCCTGAAAAAGGGCATGCACTTTTTCTTTTTAAAAATGAACCTCTTACAGGTATTTGAGTTATATTTGGCAGAAAATTTTTCATTAATATTCTCTTTAGTAAACATCCTTCTTTTCAGAAGATTTTAACATAACTGAAGGTTCTTCTGATGCTTCTTCCGTTTTTATCGTTATAAACCTTAAAATATCATCATTCAATTTTTGAATTCTTTCTATTTCTTTAATTGCGCTAATATTGCTGTCTATTCTTAAAAGAGAGTAATGACCTTTTTCACTCTTATTTATTTTATAAGCTAAATTACGAAGGCCCCAGTATTCATAATAAAAAGTTTTACCACCTTCATCTGAAATAATGTTTTTAAGTTCTTCAACAATATTTTCTACTTGTTGAGGAGCAACTTCTGGTCTTGCTATAAATACATGCTCGTAATAAGGCATACTTTCTCTTTTCAAATTTCCTTATTTTTAAAAATTAAAATTAATGCATTCCTTTACTGTATTAAAGATAAATTTGCAAGCAAGTAATGCTCTTCTATGCTATTCTTTCATTAATTAATAGGAATTAAAAATATGTTAGCGATAGTTTTCCCTGGACAAGGAAGTCAATTTGTAGGAATGGGAAAAGATATATTTGATAGTTATCCAGAAGTTAAAATATTTTTTGATGAAGTTGACGATGCTCTAAATCAAAGATTATCTAATATAATTTTTAATGGACCTGAAGAAGAGCTTATTCTTACTGAAAATGCTCAACCAGCAATAATGATTGTAGGTATTGCGATAATAAAAATATTGAACAAAAGAGGTTTTAGAATTAGCAAATTATTTAATTTTTCGGCTGGTCACTCTCTTGGGGAATATACATCCTTAGCCGCTTTAGAAAGTCTTTCATTATCTGATACCGCAAGACTTTTAAAAATTAGAGGAAAATCTATGCAAAGTTCTTTTCCTAAAGATAAAGGTTCTATGGCAGCTATTATAGGTTTAAATAAAGATGAGGTGGAACAGACTTTATTAGAAAGAAAAAATAAATCAATTTGTCAAGTTGCTAATGACAATGCTCCAGGACAAGTAGTAATTTCAGGGGAAATTGATTGTGTTAAAGAAGTTATAGAATTATTGAAAGCAAGAGGAGCAAAAAAGGCAGTCAAACTACCAGTAAGTGCGCCTTTTCATTGTGATTTAATGAAAAAAGCAAAAGAAGTAATGAATGAGGAAATAAGTAATATTTTTTTTGATGAACCTAAAATTCCAATTATACAAAATGTTTCTGTTGAGCCAATAAAAGATATCAAAACGATAAAAAAGAATCTAGTTGATCAAGTTACAGGAACTGTTAGATGGAGGGAAACGATGCTAAAATTCGTTGAATTAAATGTTTCTTGTATTGTAGAGGTTGGAGCTGGAAAAGTTCTAACTAATTTAACTAAAAGAAACTCCCCAGACTTGAAAACTATAACTCTAAATAGTAAAGAAAATATAGAGAATTTTATGAAGGAATATGAATAGTGTTTGATTTAAAAGAAAAAAAAGCTCTCATAACTGGAGCTAGCGGTGGTATAGGAAAGGAAATAGCTAAAGCTCTTTCTAATTTTGGTGCTGAAATTTGTATATCTGGAAGAAATGAGGAAGAGTTAAATTTATTAAAAAGTTCTTTAGATTGCGAATGTCATATTGTTATGTGCGATTTATCAAAAGAAGAAGATATAATTAATTTAGTTAAGAGCGCAGAAGATCGCATGGGAGCGATTGATATTTTAATAAATAATGCTGGTGTAACTAAAGATAATGTATTTTTAAGAATGTCGGATGAGGAATGGAACAAGGTTTTGCAAACTAATCTTTATTCAACTTTTAAAATTTTAAAATTAGCAACTAAGGGTATGGTCAAAAGAAGATATGGGAGGGTAGTGAATATATCCTCAGTAGTTGGGGTAACTGGAGGGGCAGGTCAAGTTAATTATGCCTCTTCTAAAGCAGGAGTAATAGCAATGACTAAATCATTATCTCAAGAATTTGCCACCCGTAACATCACTTTAAATTGTATTGCTCCAGGGTTTATAGAAACAAACATGACATCTGGTCTTGATGAAAAAAGGAAAGAAGCTATTTTAAACTCAATTCCTGCCAATAGATTTGGTTTACCCGAAGATTTATCAAGCGCAATTATTTTCTTAGTTAGCGAAGAATCAAGCTACATAACTGGCCAAACAATTCATATAAATGGCGGTTTATATATGAATTAGATGAGTTGCTTGAATATCTTTTAATGATGTGCTAAAGCCCGTATGTTTTAAAAGATTTATTAATATTAACATATGAAAAGAGGGTAAAATGAGTGATACATTAGAAAAAGTACAAGGAATTGTTGTTGAACATTTAGGTGTAGAAAGCAACAAAGTTACAGAATCTGCAAGTTTTATTGAAGATCTTGGAGCAGATAGTTTAGATACTGTAGAGCTAGTTATGGCTTTTGAAGAAGAATTTGGTATTGAAATACCCGATGATGCCGCAGAAAGTATTCAAACTGTTGGAGATGCGGTTAATTTTATTAACTCAAATAAATCCTAAATCATTATTTTGTTAAATAATTAAAAGAAAAGACAAACATTGCGTCGAGTTGTAGTTACAGGTATGGGTGCTGTGACGCCTTTAGGGGGTGATATAAAATCTTCTTGGAGTAATCTTATTGAAGGTAAATCTGGCGCGACATTAATTAGTAAATTTGACATAGAGGATTATCAAGCTAAAGTTGCTTGCGAAGTTCCAATAAATCAAGAAAACCATATAATAAAAGAACGATTTAATCCAAACGATTGGTTTTCAGAAAAGGACTTAAGAAAAGTAGATAATTTTATTATTTTTGGAGTAGCTGCTGCGGAAATGGCTATTTCGGATTCTGATATTGACAATTATAATTTAAATAAAAACAGAGTTGGAGTCGGGGTTGGATCAGGGGTCGGAGGTCTTCCTGGTATTGAAAAAGCTGCAATAACTATAAAAGAAAAAGGACCTAAAAGAGTTAGTCCATTTTTTATACCAGGCGCTTTAATTAATCTTGTAGCCGGACATATATCTATAAGAAATGGATTAAAAGGACCTAACTTAGCGTCTGTAACTGCTTGTTCCTCTGGAACCCATTCTATTATTGAAGGCGCTGAAACAATTAAACGCAATAAAGCAGATGTTATGATAGTTGGTGGCGCAGAATCCGCTATTTGCCCTGTTGGTATTGCTGGATTTTCTGCTTGTAAAGCTTTGAGTACTAATTTCAATGATTCACCTATTAAAGCATCAAGGCCTTATGATAGACAAAGGGATGGATTTGTTATGGGTGAAGGAGCAGGTTTTCTTGTATTAGAGGAATTAAATCATGCGCTTGAAAGAGGCGCAAAAATTTATTCAGAGTTTAAAGGTTATGGTGTTTCAGGTGATGCATATCATATTACTTCTCCTTCTGAAGATGGTGATGGGGCATATCGATCTATGATTATGGCTATTGAAGATTCAAATTTAGCTTTGGATGAATTTTCATATATCAATGCTCACGGCACATCTACTCCTAAAGGTGATGAGATAGAGTTAAAAGCTGTAGAAAGGGCTTTTTGTTCTACAATTGATAGTATTTCGATGTCCTCTACAAAATCTTCTACAGGACATCTTCTTGGTGCCGCTGGGGCTATAGAGGCCATATTTAGTATTCTTACAATAAAAAATAATATTATTCCTGCAACAATAAATCTTGATGATTTATCAATAGACACTAAAATAAATCTTGTGCCACATGAAATTATAAATAAAAATGTAGAAGTTGTGCTATCAAACTCATTTGGGTTCGGTGGAACTAATGCTTCTGTAGTTTTTTCTTCTTACAACGAAAGGTGATGAAAATTAATAGAAAAGGTTTAATGTTTGTCCTTTCCTCACCATCGGGAGCTGGAAAAACATCTCTTTCTAAGAGAATACTGGAACTTGATAGTGAAATTTCTCTTTCTATTTCTTTTACTACGAGACCGTCAAGACCTGGGGAGGAGGATGGCAAGGACTATTTTTTTGTTGATAATAAAAGATTTGGTAACATGAAGGATAATAATGAATTTTTGGAATATGCAAAAGTTTTTAATTATTATTATGGGACCCCGAAAAAACCTGTGCTCGATAAATTGAATAATGGTAATGACATCCTTTTTGATATTGATTGGCAAGGAACCCAACAATTAATGAATGAGTCAAAAAATGATTTAGTTAAAGTATTTGTTTTACCGCCGACAATCGAAGAATTAGAAAGAAGATTAAAAGAAAGAAAACAGGATGACGATGAAATAATTCAAAGTAGGATGTCTAGAGCGTCTGATGAAATGAGTCACTATGCAGAGTATGATTATATTTTAGTAAATGACGATTTTGAAGAAACAGTTAAAAAAATAATGATAATTTTATATGCAGAAAGACTAAAAAGACATAGACAAATAAAGACTCACGAAATAGTTAAAAACTTAAGAAGTTCTCTCTAAAATTATTTGATCATAATTATTTGATAAACTACAAAATTCTTCAATACTTATATTTTCAGCCCTTTCATTAGGGTCAATTTTTGATAACAGCAATAAGTTATCTGCATTAATATTAAGTTTACTTAAATTATTTTTTATAGTTTTTCTTCGGTGCCCAAAACTTAATTTAACAATCTTTTCTAAGGTAGAATATTTTACCGATATGAATTTATTTAATGGTTTGATTCTTATAACAGATGATTCAACTTTTGGTTTCGGAATAAAGGATGTTGGTTTTACATTAAAAAGCCTTTCTACTTGATTATTCCATTTTGTCATAATAGATATTCTTCCATAATTTTTATTACCTTTAGTTGCTATAATCCTATCTGCAACTTCTTTTTGTACCATTAAAATCATTTCTTTCCAGATTACATTTTTTCCGCTGTTTAACATCTTAAATATAAACGGAATTGAAATATTATAAGGAAGGTTAGAAACAATTTTAAATTCTTTCTTAGGATATTTATCAAAATTAAATGTTAAGATATCCAAGAAACTATATTCAAATTTATCTTTATAATTATTTTTCAATTCTAACAATCTAGACTCAAAGCTAGAATCTTTTTCAATAGAAAATACTGACTTAGCACCGTTTATAAGCATTAATTCTGTTAAAATAGCTGGACCTGGTCCAACCTCAAAAATATTTTCATTTTTTACTTTAGCGTTGTTTATTATTGACAAAATTATATTTTTATCATGTAAAAAATTTTGACCTAAATTTTTCTTAGGTGTTAAATTATATTCATCTATTGTTTTTTTTAATGATAATTTTTTACTTTCCATCATTTTTTAATCTTTGTTTATAAATTATTTCTACAAACTTTATGGCATTTATAAGGCTTAAATTATTAGCTTTATTTTTACCAACAATATCAAAAGCTGAACCATGATCTGGAGATGTTCTAATAAATGGCAAGCCAGCAGTAAAGTTAATAGAGCCATAAAAATCTATTGATTTAATTGGTATTAAAGCCTGATCGTGGTACATGCATAATTTAGCATCATCTTTTTTTAATTCTTCTTTATGAAACATTGTATCTGCAGGTTTAGGGCCTATAATATTTAAGCCATTTCTTTTTAATGCTTTTATTAAGGGTATTAGTATATTTATTTCTTCTTTTCCTATTTCTCCACTTTCACCGTTGTGGGGATTTAATGAACTAATAGAGATTTTAGGGTTAGTAATACCAAAATCGGTTTTTAAAGATTCATTCAAAGTTATGATTGCATTTTTTAAACTTGTATTTGTTATTTTTTTCGGAACCTTAGATAGTGGTATGTGAGTTGTAATGGTTGCAACTTTTAACTTATCATTAATCATAATCATTAATGGTCTTTTTTTTGTAATTTTTCCTAAGTATTCAGTATGACCAGGGTGATTAAAGCCGGAATTTATAAGAGTTTTTTTTATAATTGGTAATGTTACTAATCCTAAAACTTTTTTATCCAAGGCTAATTTAATAGCTGTATCAAGGGATTCTATTATTGCTGGTACATTTGATTTATATGATTTTCTATAACCAAATTTAACCTTCTTCTTTATAGGAAGAATATTAATATAATTTTTTCTGCAATCACATAAATCTTTTATTATATTTAATTTAATTTTGATTCCAAGATTATCGATACATTTCTCGATCCAGTTAGGGTCAGATATAAGAAAGAATTTTGGTATATTGACTGATTTAGCGGTATTTAAAATTATTTCACTATTAATACCACCTGGTTCACCCATTGATATTGCGATAGGAAGATCATTTTTATTTCTCATTATCTGTACTCAATTACAGCGTCTCGTCTTAAGTCTCTTAAGTATCTTCTAGACATCATTCCTATTTTTTGAGAATAAATATTATCTTCAATATTTTCTCTTGAAACCTGTAAACCAATGTCGTCCTTTCTGTCGCATATTAGGATAACATCAATATAATCGTCGCTAATTCTAGGATTTAATGTTTCACCTGCATATTTGGACAGAAGTTCTTGATGTAATTCTTTTGGTAATTCTCCTAGTAATCTTTTTCCTATATAATTTACTTCTTTCTCATCGTATTTTTCTGTCAATCTATCTATCCTATTGCAGGATATAAAATCTTTAGAAAAATTTTCAGCTTCAGTCTTTTTATTCTTTTCAAATGATATATTAATAAGATCATATTGATTTCTTAAAGGGTTTTTCCCGCCAGCTTCAGTTTTCTCATTTAGTTTAATAATATAAATACCGTTCATTGTATTTATAGGATCTGATATTTCATTCTTTTCTAATTCTTTTAAAATATTATTAACTGATTTATCTAATTGTCCATCTATAACCCAACCTATGTAACCACCTTGCCCAGCTGATGAGTTTTGGCTAAATTGTTGAGCTACAGGCGCAAATGCAACCCCTTCTCTTAGTTGTTCAACTAACTTTTTAGTTAAAATTTTAGCTTCGGTTTCTTCTTTTTCGTTTTCATGTCCTATAAAAATCTCAGACACTTCATATTGTTCTTTTCCAATGCTTTCCATAGTTCTATCGTAGACAATTGATATTTCGTCCTCATTAACAGTAATGTAAGACCCATACCTTCCTCTAACAATTTTATTCCAAAGTAATTCTGCTTTTATTTGACTTAATAATGTATCAGCTTTTACTCCCTGAGAATTAATCATTTTGAGTATTTGTTCGCCAGACATCTGATTGCCGTTAGCAATTCTTTCTAGCATCATTTTTATTTCATCTTCTGAAGATGGGACATCGAGCTTTGAAGCTTCTTGAAGTTGAATCTTTTCGTTAACTAACGATCGTAAGGCTTGTTTCTCTAATCTAACAATATTATCTTGTGTTGGCTGTATTCCTGAAGTAGAAACAATTAGTTTTACCCTTTGTTGAACATCATATCTTGATATTACCTCATCATTTACAATAGCTGAAATTGCTTGAATTTCTTGGCTTGTTAATTTTATAGGATTAGAGAGAGCTAATAAAACTATAATATAAAACAAACCTTTATTTTTATATTTTAATGTCATTCTTCTTACTCAACCCTTTCCCATAGCTTTGTCAACCTTTGAGTGCTATTTATATTGCCTCCGCCGAATGTATAAACATTTAATTTAATCATAAATGAATTTGATGGTTTTAAGTCTCTATATTCGGCAAACTTTCTTCTAAATCCTAATTCAAATGATATACAATCATCAATGTAAACAATAGATAACCTGTTTCTTAATGATTTTTTTGATTCTATATCGTATCTAACTGCACCTTGTAAAAGCCAATTCTTATTGATATTAACAAAATTTGCAAATCTTAATTCTTTTTGTTCCTTTAAGCTTATATCTTCCTCATTATCTAAATGGGCATGTCCTAATCTAAAGCCCCACTTTTTAAAATTACCCTGTATATCAAATTCAGAACGGACCAAACCAAGATCTTTTTCACTAACCCTACCTCTATAAGAAATTACTATTTTTTTATTTGGTTTATAAAGAAGATCAAAAATAATATCTGAAAATTCTTTTCTAATTCCACTGCCTGTATAGGCAAAGGATAAGTTAGAGAATCTATAACTTTGTCCTATTAGAGCCTTTATAACCCTTTCATTCCAAAAATGTGATATTCTAAGCCCATAGTTTATTCTATTGCCGTATTCCCACCTATCAAAACCTTGAATTCTATTGCTATCAAATATATTTGAAGAGTTTAATTCGAATGCTAGAGAGTCTTCGTTTGGAATTTTTAAGAATTCTTTATCACTCGATGCTAAAACTATATTAGCAATTGGTTCAATAATTGTTTTTCCGTTAGGTGAAATAACCGGATACGACCATTCGAATGAAAAACTAGGTAAAAATCTTGCCATCTTAATTTCATTTCCAAATGGATTAGAGGGTAGTAATCTAGAAGAATTATTAGGGATATATTTTTTTGTTGATCTGTAAAGATCTCCTCTTAAATTTATTGTTAAATTTAATAAATTACCTGATTGATGAATTATTTTCTTTTTCCAGTATCCATCTAATGAGACTCTTGCAGTATTTCCATCGGTTTTACGAATGATATTTGATGAATTTAAGTTTAAGTTTATTTTTCCACCAAATAAATCAATATCAGGATTCCATTTAAAACTTATGCTTGGAAGAACTATAGGCTCTGATCCTTCTTTTTCCGGTAAAAGAAGTGAAAAATGTGTAGATTCAATTTTAATTGAATAATTGTCCCAATTTTTTGATAAAGATATAATTGATGTAATATCTGTACTGTCATTTAAGTCAAATCTTCTAAGAAAAGTATCATCTGAAACAAATGTTCCATCAAAGTAAAGTTTCCAATTATTAAGATCAAAGCTTCCTCTAGCAGATAAAGATCCTCTGTAATCATAACCTATTGCTTCAGAAATTGATGAAGGTCTAGGATCTTCTGCTGGTGCAACTTCTGCATTAGATATCGAATGGTTATTATCGTCATATTGATAAACTAGTTTTTTTCCAACTCTTCTTAATTCTTCTTCTGAATTAAAGGGAGAATTAATAACTGATTGCCAGTCCTTGTTTACATTTACCGTTCGTGATTTAAAGCTGTCACTTAAAAAGGCGGCAATTCCGTATAAATTTATTTCTCCATTTCTAAATTTTTGTCTCCACTCATTTTCAAGTATAAATGCGCCTTTCGTAACTAACCATGGTGTAATGGTTAAATCATAATCTTGCCTAAGATTAATAAAATAAGGTGTTTTTAAAACTGCCCCTAGATCACCAGAGCTTACTAAAGATGGAGCTAGAAAACCTGATCTTCGTAAAACATCTGGGCTAGGATGCCCTGCAATAGGAACATAAAAAATTGGAACACCAAATAATTCGAATCTTGCGCCTTCATAAATAATATTACCATTAATTTCATCATGAATTATTCTATTTGCCTTAACTTGCCAGGATACTCTTTTTTTATTTGATTCACATGAATTGCACGGACTAAAAATACCTTTTCTTAAAATTGTTGCTTTTCCAGCACTCCTTATTGCATATGCGGAAGAAATAACTGTTCCATCCTTACTAATAATTTTAGGTAGTTCAATGATGCCATCATTTAAATTTGAGCTTATTTTCATTTTTGAGGCAGTTACTATATTGCCATTTTCTTCGTTTATTTTTATGTTACCTTCAGCCTCAATTAAATTCTTAGATGGATCTAAAGAGACCTTATCTGCTTCTAGTTTATAACCATCACGTACAATTAAGACAGAACCTGTCGCAAGAATCTTACCGCTATCATTTATATATTCAATTTTATTTGCTTCTAAAATATTTTTATTATTAATGTCTTCAGATTTAATTTCTGTGCCAAATAATAAAATTAAGAAGGTTAATGATAGAGAAAGTTTATTCATTATTTCTAACTTTCTTCTGTGTATAATAAAATTGTTATTGAGCCTAGAATTGTAATTATTGGAGTTGCCCATGCGGATAATAATGGATTAATTGAGCCAGACGATCCAAAGGCCTGGACTACGCTAGATAAAGTGTAAATTGCTAAACCGGCAGATATACCTGCGAAAATTAGATAATTCACTTTACTCGTCCTAAGAAAGTTTATTGAAAATGGCGCTGCGGCTAATACCATTGAAACAAGGAAAAAAGGAAAAGATATTAGACTATAAAATTTTGTTTTATGTTTTTGTGAAGCAAATCCAGCCTTCTCAGCAATTTCGATAAAATTTTGTAATGACCATATAGATATTGTTTCTGGCGGAGAAAAATTTTCTTGTATTTGATTGGATGATAATTTTGTTCTAATTTCAAATTTATCTCGATAAAAACTTTTTTCTTCATCTTTTATCCATACTTCATTTAAAATCCATTTTCCTTTGGATAAAAGAGCACTTTTGGCATCAACTCTTCTTGCAATATCTCCATCTTTGTAATGTTCGAAAAAGATAACATCCTCTAAACTAGAGCCCTCTTTATTCATTCCTAAAGAGTGAATGATATAATACTTATTATCACTTTGAATTTCTTCTTTTAACCACAATCCATTTTCTGAAAGGGTAATTAGATTAAGTTGACCCCTTATGTTTTTTGCTTCTAGTTGTTTAAATTTTTGTGCTGATAAAGCTATAAAGGGTTGAATAACAGTTATTATAATTATACCTAGAGTTAAAACTATTATTATTGCAGGTGATAAAAATTTCCAAATTGAAACTCCGCTAACCCTAAAAATTATCAACTCTGAATTTTTTGATAAGCTATAAAAAGTAGCCAATGAAGCAAATAGTATTATAAAAGGAAATATTTCTAAGATCATCTCAGGAAGCTTTAAAAGGGCCAAATTTATAGCTAATATAAAATTCCCTTCTCCAATTTTGGATAGTCTTCTAGACATTTCAGCTGTATCGATAATCAAAACAAATATAGAAGAAGCTAATAAAGAGTATATTAAAGATAGAATATATCTCCTGTAAAAATAACTGGCTAACGTTTTAGTTAGTTTCATTTTTTATACCTTTTTAAAATAGTCAAAATTCTCATTGAAAAGAAATAGAACAGAAAAAAGACATAAAAAAGGCAATAAATATAGCATTAAAATTCCGATGATACTTGATTGCGCAAAACCAAGAAGAAAAAAATCTAATATTTGAAAAGAAAACCCTAAGGTAATTGCTATTATGTTGATGGCTGTTGGGTTAGTCTTACTTTGTATTTTATTAATTAAAAAACAAAATGAAAAAAGAATAAATATTAAAGGATGAAATAACTGTGATAACTTATGGTGACCTACAGCCCTTAAATTATTAATTCTATTTTTGGCATATAAATCATTTTTATCTGGAAATAAAAGTTCATTAATAAATCTTTGGCTTGAGTCAAAATTAAATCTTTCGCTTTCTGGAAGAAATTCAGAAAATGAATAGTCATTTTTTTCAAATGTTACCGTTGTAATTCCTGATTCTGGTTTTAAAGAGTTTTTATGTTGGATGCTGCCTTCAATTAGGATTAATTTAGGCTCATTATTTTCATTAATAAAAAGACCTTTTTTTGCTGTATATGTTATAGAGTTTTTTGGGTCTCTATTATCATGAACTAAAACCCCTTTAATGGAGTTATCTAAATTTTTTTCTTTCGCATAAACTGTAAGACCTTTTGCAGGCATTGAAAATAATCCGTCTCTTAAAATCGTGCTTGATAAATCATTCTTAAGTTCGTGCATTTTTAATTTTGAGTACCTCATTCCTGCTGGGGCGACATAAAGAGAAATTATTGTGAGAAAAATAGTTATAAAAATAGAAAAAATAATGAAAGGTTTTAAGATTCTAAAGTTATTAATACCTGATGAAAGTAGAATAATTGACTCATTGTCTTTCCCCATTGTGTTTAATACAAATATAGATGCAATAAATAAAGCTAGTGGCAATATCTGAGATAAAATATTAGGCATTACAGCGAATGTTAAACTTAAGAAAATAGGTATACTTGCTCCCCTTATTATAGCTTCATCGAGCATCCTTAGAACCTGTGTCAGCCATGCTAAAGCTAACATTGAAATACAAACTACAATTAAAGATATTAATAGTTTTTTAATAATAT
>MDTC01034515.1_pt1 | contig 13084 bp, 13 predicted proteins | sample 811181 | NCBI WGS metagenome assembly MDTC01 (sample SAMN05326644, study PRJNA326480) | marine metagenome | isolation source: seawater | place: Pacific Ocean: North | collected 2011 | reverse complement strand
GCGGCTAGGCAGTGGTCTGCAACACCATCTACAGCGGTTCGAATCCGCTCGATACCTCAACACTTAAAAAAACCCCTAAATTCCAGAGATTTTAGGGGTTTACTTTTTATTCTTTTGATTTTAGAATTATTTGATTTTTTTCCCGTTTTTATAACGAGTTTCTTTGATGGTTCCATTTAATTTATACTTTTTCCATAAACCATCTTTTTTCCCATTTGTGAAATTTCCCTCAGATAATATCTCCATTGTATCTCCGTATCGATAGTATTTCCAATATCCATTTGGTAAATGGTTTTTAACACTTCCTTCTGCTGCCAATTCTCCGGTGTTAAAGTAATGTTTCTCAAAACCGTTTCCTTCACAAACACAATTAGACGTATCATTATCAACAAGATTTAATTCCCTCATCATATTACCATTTCGATAATATTCAACTAATGAAACCACTTGTCCATTAACAATTTTATTTTCTTGTATTACTCTTTTTTTCCAAGGAATATAATACCTTTTTTAATCGGTTCACCAGTTTCTTTTATAAAAAATGATTTTGATTGTTCATTATATGTAACTTCATTATTGTGATACCTTTCTTGTGAGATTCCAATCAGTGGCACACACAGTAAAATTAATATTATTTTTTTCATTATTATTGATTTACTTTTATTGTTAATTTCATTTGAGGTAAATGGATTGGACATACAAAATAATAAGTTTTTGCTTTTTCAGGTACAAAAAATGATGTTTTGCCAAAACCCATTTCAAATCCATTATTAATTGGTTCAGGATTATTGTCAAGGAAATTTTCTTCAGAAACTTCAATCAAATTATGAGTTGGCCCTAAGTCAAAATAAATAGTGTCACCTAATTTACAAATAAATTCTTTTGGAATGAAATCAATACTTGATGTTGATATAGTGTTGGGTTTAGTTTTTTTAATTTTATTTTTATTTCTTTTACAAGAGCACAAAAGAGACACGCACAGTAGAATCAGTAGTAGTTTTTTCATTTTATAAAATTATTAGTTTCTGTAGCATTGTAAATGTTTTTAAGTATGAACAAATGTAATCAAAATCAATATTTTTATCCAAATATTTAGCTACATAAAAGTTAGCTTCCTTGTCTTTTTCGTATTTAATGTGTGATATTAACTTCTTGTCAAGCAGTTCGTATCCTAATAAATGTTTTTGAGGTTGTTTTTGGTTTTTATATATTTGCAATAATTAAATTTTATGAAAAGAATTTATTTTTTATATCTATTACTATTTGTTTTTTCTTGTTCAAATTTGATGTCCCAATGCTCATATAATTTAATAAAATTGAATCATGTTGATTGTTTTGATGATAACACTGGTGAGATTCAGATAAGTGTTTCTAACAATAGCGCTATTTGGTGGTGGACACTTCCTGATGGAACCAACTCAACAAGTTCTAATTTAACAAATTTAGTTGCTGGAAAATATACGATTCAAATATTTGATTATCTCGATCCTACAGACACTAATTCGACATTAATTTGTTCACTCGTTGATTCTATTTTTATTGAACAAACAATTGACATAACTGCTATATTTAATTTAGAAAATATCTGTAGTGAGGACGACTCTGCAGATGTTTCAACCATAGTCTATGGTGGGACACCTCCATATTCTTTACTTTGGACACACTCTGGTGGGACAACACTTAATATTGAAAATCTTCCCCCTAGACCTTTTCCATATACTCTATCTATTAATGATGCAAATGGATGTCAGAAAAATCAATACTTGAATGTAAGACCAGTGCAGAGAATGCAGTCATTTATGTCTGTGGAGAATGTAATATGTAAAGACGACAATAGTGGAGAAGCTAGAGTATTTATAGAAAATGGCACGCCTCCATATCATTTTGTTTGGAACACTGATAATGAGTACTATGATATAGAGTCATCTAAAATTCAAGGTTTATATCCTGGAAAATACATTGTCACCATTACAGACACAATGGGGTGTTCTATTACAGATTCTATAAATTTAGAAGATAATCCAAAAACATGTATTACAATTTATAATGTCTTTTCTCCAAATGAAGATGGGATACATGACTTTTGGGAGATTGAAAATATTCATTTATATCCTGATGCTCTTGTAGAAATATATGACAGAATGGGAAATATTGTCTTTAGAAGAAGAAATTATTTAAACGCTAAGTCTATAGCATTTAATGGATTTTCAAACCAAGGAAAGAGACTACCATCTGGAACATATTATTATATACTTGACTTAGAGAATTCTGATGAGGTTTTAAAAGGAAGTTTATCAATCATAAGATAATGGGGAGAAAAATAACTATATTATTATTTTTTGTTTTTTCAATAATGAGTGTTAGGTCTCAACAGACAGTCATATTTTCACAGTATTTTAACAATAGTGTAATTTATAATCCCGCAATTAGCGGATCAACAGATAATAGTATTTTTATTTTACAAACAAGAAAACAATGGTTGGGTTTTGATGGAGCTCCTTTATCTGCAAATGTTAGTTATAATGGAGCGTTAAACAATAGATCGGCTATTGGGGGTCATATAGAACATGATAGGACTTTTCCATCTAATCAAACAAATCTAAATATAAATTATGCATATCACGTCCCTTTAAATGCAGATGACACTTATGTCTCATTTGGAATAGGAGCAAAGGCTATGTATTATTATTTAGACTTTGACAGTGATCAAATACCCCCGGGGGACGATCCAGCATACACCGATAAATCTTTTGAACAAATTTTAGGTGATGCAAGTTCTGGAGTTTATTTATATAATAGACGCTTTTATGCTGGCTATTCAGTTTTAAATATGTTACAATCATCTTTCAACAATGAAGTTAGTTATGGTTTTAGTAATAATAATATTGAAAGAGTGTACTTTGGTACCTTAGGTTATAAAATAAGATTAGATAGAGATTGGCATTTAGAACCATCTGTATTAATAAGACACCTCGAAAATGGAGAACCTGAATATAATTTTTCTACTAGAGTTTTTTACACAGAACAGATTTGTACAGGAGTTTCAATTGGATCCAATTCTTCATTATCATTATATGTAGGAACAAATGCTGATAAGATTCAATTTGGATACTCATTTGATCACTATTTTGGTGAAATAAGTCAATATCAATTAGGGACACACGAATTTACAATGTGTATTCGTATTCCGAATAATAGAAAATATTAGTAATTTACGAACATTGATGAAAAAAATAAATCATTTAGGAATCGCAGTCAAAGATATTGAAGCGTCTAACAAAGTATTTGCTAAGATTTTTGGAAAAAAAAACTACAAGACTGAATTGGTAAAGTCAGAAGGTGTTATAACATCTTTTTTTGAGATTGGAGAAAACAAAATAGAACTTGTCTCCCATACAAACTCAGATAGTCCAATTTATAAATTCCTTGAAAAAAATAAAGAAGGAATGCATCATATATCATTTGATGTAGACGATATTTGCTCTGAAATGGAACGGTTAAGAAAAGAAGGAATTAGATTATTAAATGAGTCTCCTAAAAAAGGAGCGGATAACAAATGGATTTGTTTTTTACATCCAAAAGATACAAATGGAGTTCTTATTGAATTATGTCAGGAAGCACACTAGAAATATCTTCATTGTCTTTTAAATGATAAGTTTGTATTCCCAGTGCCCTAGCCCCTTCAATGTGTTGTGGGGAATCATCTATAAATAATACTTCTTTTGGATTCATGTTATTCTCATTTAATATAATTTGGAAAGCTTCTTTATTAGGCTTTCTAAATCCTATTTCATAAGAATAGTATACTTTTTTAAATAAGTTATAGAATTTTAAATATTTAGTTTCTCCAATTTGTTTTCTAAATTCATTTATGTGGATCGAGTTTGTATTTGACAACAGAAAAATATCATACTTTTTTCTAATTCTCTTCAATAGATTAACTCTGTTTTGTGGTAAATCTAATAAAAGAGCGTTCCACGCAGAAATAATTTCTGCGTAACTTGCTTTACTATATGTTTCTTTAAATTCATCAACAAATCTTTGCTCTGAAATTTTTCCACATTCTAATAAATCAAAAATATTAATTTGTTTTTTTTTTGAGTAAAATTCTGAGGCGTTTTTAACTCCTAATTTTTTAAATTCATCTATTGTTTTTTGATAATCTATATTTAGTAAAACAGCTCCTAAATCAAAAATAATATATTTTATTTTTTTCATTTTACAAAAGTGTAAAATATTAAATCATTTTAATAGATTTGCATCATATTTTTGGGGCCTATAGCTCAGCTGGTTAGAGCACTTGACTCATAATCAAGGGGTCGTTGGTTCAAGCCCAACTAGGCCCACCATCAAGTAACCCACTCGTTCGAGTGGGTTTGTTTGTTAAAGACTGTAGAAAATTTTCTTTTAAATTGCTTTCAGAGTTAAAAAACTTTTTAAATAATATTATTTATTACTTTAGCGTTGTGTTGTTTTTTAATAATATAATTTTAAAATGAAATTTATATTAGTATTAACTTTTTTGATATCAACATTTACATGTTTTTCTCAGATTAATTTAATTAAAAAGGCCTCTGAAAAAGCAGAGTCTCTAATAAATATAGATGTAAAATTAACTGAGAGTGAAATTGTTGAGGGACTAATAGAGGCATTAAATAGAGGATGTTCTTTTTCTGTAAATGTATCTTCCGCTAAGGGTGGATTTAATAATAACGAACTCATTAAAATCCCATTTCCTGAAGAATCTATTAAAAATAATTTATTAAACCTCGGTTTTAGTGAGAATGTTAAGCAATTTGAACAAAGTATGAATCGATCCGCTGAAATTGCATCAGAAAAAGCGTTGCCAGTACTAGAGCGAGCTTTAAATAAAATGAGTATTAACGATGCTCTAAATATTTTAAACGGAGAAGAAAATGCTGCTACCGTATATTTAAAAAAGAGCACTTACCAATATTTGTATTCTGAATTTTATCCGATTGTATCTTTAGCAATGGAAAAATCAGATATATCTAAAAAATGGGATTTATTAATTAATCAATATAATAGAATTCCATTTGTAAAAAAAATAAATATTAACATAGGTGATTATATTACAATAAGAACAATTGATGGTTTATTTGTATTAATTGCGGAACATGAAGAAGAAATAAGAACGAATCCTAAAGCAAGAGTAACAGATTCATTAAAAAAAGTTTTTAATTAAAGTTTTAGAAAACTGATTACAAAATCAAATTAAATTTATTTTAACAATGATGAATAACAAGTTATACATATTAATTACATTTTTAGTACTAGCTATTATTGCATTATCTGTGTCTTTTTATAATTATACAGAAACTTCAGAGTTAAAATTCCAGGAGTCTGAGAACCTTAGAATAATAAAGCTGGAGGAGGAAAACAATCTACGTTCAGAATTAGATGACATTTTAGAGGAGTACAATAATTCCAGACAAGAACTAGATTATTTAAATTTAGATTTAGATGAAAAACAATCTGAAATAGATGAATTAAAAAAAGAGATTAGAGATTTATTAAATGTAAAAAACGATTTGCTATTAGCAAAGCAAAAAATAGAAAAACTTCAAAATATTGCGAAGAAATATTTTAAGCAGGTGGATTCTTTGTTGGGAAAAACAGAAGAATTATTTAATCAAAATCAAAATCTTCAGCAGCAAAATAGATTATTGATTGATAAAAATAACAAACAAAATGAGGAATTGTTAGAACAAACAGAAAAGCTAGAAATAGGGTCTACTTTAGAAGTTTTTGAGATTGAAGTTGATAAGTTAAAACTTACCTCCCATGGTCAAGAAAGATCAGTTATCTGGGCTAAAAATATACAAATATTAAGATTTTGTTTCAAAATATCCGCAAATCAAATTGCTAAATCAGAACAAAAAACTGTTTATATTCAACTTATTGGCCCCCATGGTAATGTCTTGCAATCTAGTAGTACTCCAGAGAACTCCACCATCTCAATTAAAGATGCTTCTGTATCTTTTACCACATTAAAATCATTTAATTATGAAAATCAAGAAATTGAGCTATGTGTTGATTGGCAAAGAGGAGACATTCTTCAGAGGGGTAGATATGATATTTTATTCTATATTGAAGAAAAATTAGTTGGACAGACTGATATAAAATTAAATTAAAAGAACGCAGTAACCCCAATATTTCCAACGTGTTTAATATTGCTTTTCTCGGAGACTCTCCCATCATAAATTAGATCGATATGTAAACTATTTTTCAATTTTTTTTGAAAATTTATCCCCCAAACTATATTTTTACCTTCATTAAACCCCTCTAACAATTCATAGTTTAGAACGGAATTGTTGTTCAGAACAGCGATGATATCAATATATTTTAAATAAGTTTCAAAAATAAAATTAGTATTATTTATTTTTTTAAAAATACAAGAAATCATATTTGATTTTACCTCAGAAACGTTTTCATAGGTTTTTTTGTTTTGAACTGTATATGCTAAAGTAATATCATTATTATTTTTCATTTTAATTTGTAATTCTTGTTCAAGTTTGTTGTATGAATATTGATAGTTTTGATTATTAAAAAAATCAGAATTTTTATTTTTCCTTCCAATAGTTACTTGAGTTTTGTTATTAATGTTATTAATGATTAAGTTATTTAAAATAAGCTGATTTTCAATGTTTTTTTGTATGTCCGTTCCGTATGAGTATGTGTTTTGAGCTATTGATCTTTTGTTTTGGAAATTTAGATTTAGAAATTTATTATTCCTGTTAAATGATAAAGAATTAATGTTATGGGATTTGTAGTCAACACTATTGTCTGATATATTATTATCGAACGGATTGTAGTTAAAATATCGATTTTTGTTTTCAACTTGATATAAATTTTGAATATATATTTTTTTTAAAAAATTATTTTTAGTTACTCTTTTAAAATCAAAACTAATATTTTGATTATAGTTCATAAAGTATATATTTTCAGAACTAGTTGAAGGTAACAGTAAAACTACATATTCTGCCTCATCTTGAAATATTGCGGTTGCAAACTCATTTAGTTCTTTAACTCCGTTATTATTGTTGTCAATCCAAGTATGAGTTCCTAAACCTGTTGGCACTTTAATAAAACTTTTTTCTTTTTTTGCCTGTTTCCCTTGACCTAATTCATACTTGTAATTTAATTGTATGAATTCTTTAAGAAATATGATTTTAATATCATTTGAGGTTAAAAGATTGCTCTCATCAAATAATGTGTCTGGAGTGTACATAACATCTCTGTATTTAATGCCTGTGTTATATTTGAAATTATTGAGTCTATCATATTTATAATTTAAATTAATTTGATTAGAGTTGCTAAATTTAGAAATTCTCTTGTCAGTTCTCTTGCGAAACTCTAAAAAAAGAAGTTTATTTTTATCGCTAATAGAACTAATAGCTTCAATAAATGAATTGCTTGAAGTTAAAAACTCATTATTTTGATTTTTATTTTGGAATTTTTCTGATTGCAGTGATAAATTAAGATTTATATATTTGAACATATAATTTATCTGAGAATTTGTCAATAAAATGGTAGAGTTAGATTCAGTTGATTGCGTTTTGGATAATTTAGACTCCGTAAAAAGCATGTATCTCCTCCTTTTAAAATCTAATTTTAATGAGTTTCTATATCCAGTGTATAAATCTCTAATTCTTAGGCTTTGATATATGTATTTTAACACTTCTAAACTATCATTGGTGATCGAGATTTCATTTTGGAGTAAAGTCTGATCCCCAGAAAGATTATTTAAATTCCAATATCTATTAAATTCAACATCTTTAAATTTATTTATTCCACTATAACCATTGGAGATATGCTCAAAAGAGTTCTTATTGATTATTTTCAATTTATCAGTATCTATTAAATTGTATTCTAATTCTATAAATTTTGCCGCGCTATTATTATCACTGTGGCCACAATCAGAGAATAAATTTCTATCAAAATTTTCTAAGGTGAAATTCAGGTTTAGATCTATTTTCTTGCTAATTCTGGACAAAATTTCTGTAGATATAATTGTTTTAGATTTTGGAGTGATAACTCGAATTACGGGAGAAAAATTTCCTTGAGGCATAAAGATTCCGTTAGAAAAAATTGGAGGTATCCATAAGTATATTTTGCCATTAACACCTTCTTCGTCAAGGATGTAATTTCCTTCATTTTGATTTACTTCTGTAAATTTTATTTGATAAATAGCTGAGTCAGGATTATAAGAATGTTTATAAAATTGTAAGCTAATACCGCTAATTATAGTGTCTTTTTTTTGGTATAATATTTTGTCTTCAGAGTACGAAGTAGTGTCAATTGAAGGCAAATAGATATTGTTTTCACCATTATCTAGATTTGACAGAAGTTGTTTGTCAGAGTCAGAAAGGTCAGTTTGATAATTTTGATTTTTCCAATCAAGCTCTGAATATAAATCAATATTTATCTCGAAATTCTTATTTTTGAAATTCTGTGTTGAGGTAATTACTGATTGAGCATAACTTCTGTCATCATATTCAAACTCTACATAAAATCTATGATCTTTTGTTATTAAATGTTGAGAAGTGAAAGTAATTTCCGCTGTGTTATAATCAATAATATAGTCTTTATTTATGCCTCTGTCTAATCTTTTTCCGTTCATAAAAACTCTTTCTGTACCTGAAAGGACTACTACATAATTTTCTCCATTTTTACCTTTTAGTTTGTAAGGTCCCTGGTCTCCTTCGTTTCCGTAAAAAGACTGTGTTGTGTACTTCCCTTTACTCATACTTATATTGCTTAAATTTGAATACCTATATGAGTTATAATTTTTATTATTATTAATCAAAATCCCTTTGGATTTTCTATTGTAATTTAAAAAACGAGATTTTCTTTTTGTTATGATGTCTCCAACAATTATTTTATTTTTTTTATTATAAATTTTTATAAATACCTTGTCAAATTCTTGAAGTTTGTAACTAGTGCCATCTGCTTGAAATGGTAGGTTGTTATCAGAAATTACTGCTTGAATATTAATATCATCATTTAGTTTTCCATTAATTCTCAAGTCAATATTTGATATTACTGATAAATCTTGATTGTTGCCTATCACAATATTTCTACTGATATTGCCCGATCTTATTAATTGAGATTTATTTTTTTTATCTATTTCATTTCTGTTGCGATTTAGATAAGAATTGTTTATAGTTGGCTCAATAAATTTCAATTTTCGATTATAAAATGTTTTCGAGAGTAACACGGGGAATACACTATAATTAAACAACAATGTGTCACCAATTAATAAAGTGTCTTTTATTTGAATTATTGACTCAATTTCATTTAAATTATAACTATTTTTTGTTACAAATTGATTTCTATTTTTATACTTAATTGATAAAGTGTTAGAGATAATACTAAAACTATCTATTCTAAATTCCAACTTCTTAATTATTATTGATTTGGTTCTCTCTGTCTCAAAATTTTGACTAAATAATAATGCTGGAGCTAAGATTATTAAGAAAAATATTTTCTTTGATAATTTCAACATTTTACTATGTTTAGTATTTCTAAACGAAAAAAAAATAAATATTATATTTTTAATAACAAAAATATTATTTTTAACGATTAATTATAAATAGATGTCATTAATATTGACTTATAACGTAAATGGAATTAGGGCGGCTCTAAGAAAAGATTTTGATTCTTGGCTAAAGCATGTAAATGCAGATATTATTTGTATGCAAGAGATTAAAGCTAATAGTGATCAGTTTGATGAATCAGTTTTTAATAATTTGGGATATCATTGTTATTGGCATTCTGCTGTAAAGAAGGGATACAGTGGTGTTGGTATTTTATCAAAGAGAAAACCTTTATATGTGGAGTATGGTTGCGGAATAGAAGATATAGATTATGAAGGAAGGATAATTAGATTAGATTTTAAAGAATACTCGGTAATGAGTATTTATTTTCCTAGTGGAAGTTCTGGAGATTTAAGACAGAAATTTAAAATGTATTTTTTAGATCAATTTCAAAAATACATAAACGAATTAAAAAAAGAAATTCCTAATTTAATATTATGTGGTGATTATAACATTTGTCATCAATCCGAAGATATTCATAATCCTGTTCGACTAAAAAACACTTCAGGATTTTTGCCGGAAGAGCGTAATTGGGTTACAGATTTTCTTTCAACTGGATTTGTTGACTCATTTAGACATTTAAACAAACAACCTCACAACTACACTTGGTGGAGTTATAGAGCTAATGCTAGATCAAAGAATTTAGGATGGAGGATTGATTATCAAATGATTTCAAAATCATTGTTACCAAGATTAGTTAGGTGTCAAATTCTTTCTAATGCATTTCACTCAGACCATTGTCCTGTATTGTTGGAGATAGATGATTAGATAAATTTATTAAATTTGTTAAATAAATAAGAGAAAAATAATGAGTAGTATAATACAAACCGCAGAACGCAGTTCTCATTTAGATCCATCTGAAAATGTGATTTTCCAAAGACATCTGGTTGCATATAAAGAGGCTTCAAAATTAATAAGTGGTACTGTCTTAGAAATCGGTAGTGGTGAAGGTTATGGTATTGCTGAGCTTTCAAAGAACTCTCAGAAATATATCGCTATAGACAAATATGATTCTCCTATAGATGAAGAATTAAAAAGAAACAATAATATTGAGTTTTTTGAGATGAATGTTCCTCCATTAGATTTTGAGACAAATACTATTGATTTTGTGGTGACATTTCAAGTCATAGAGCATATAATTGACGATAGGGAATTTGTTAAAGAAATCTACAGAGTATTGAAGCCTGGGGGAAAGTTAATTTTAACCACACCAAATAGATTAATGTCTTTGTCTCGTAACCCCTGGCACGTAAGAGAGTATAGTCCTACTGAGATGAGAGAGATTTTAAATAATTCGTTTAATAACATAAAGATTAAAGGCATTTTTGGAAATGAGAAGGTAATGAAATATTATAACGAAAATAAAAAATCAGTAGAGAAGATTAGAAGATTTGATTTATTTAAACTAGAGAAAAACCTGCCTAGGTGGATGTTGCAAATTCCATATGACATATTAAACCGATTGAATAGACATAAATTACAGGATTTTAATGAAAGATTGGTTGAGGAGATTAAATATACTGATTATATTATTAAGAGTGTGGACAAATATTGTTTAGATTACTTTTGTATTGCAACTAAAGAGTAGAAAAACTGAATCCTTTTTTTCTTATTTTCCTTAGTACACCTTCAAGGTTTTCTTTCAATATTTTTTCTGAGTTTTTATTGTCATGAAACACAATAATTGAACCCGCTTCTATATTGTCCAAAATATTTTTTTGAAATTTTTCTGAGGTTAGATTTTTTTTAAAGTCGTAGCTAAGAATGTCCCACATTATGATTTTATAATTTTTTATAATTTTTTTAATTTGCCATGGGTATATTTTACCATTTGGAGGACGAAAAAGATTTGTTTCGTTAACAAAAATAGAACATTTTTTGATTTCTTTTATGTAGGAATCTGATGTGGAAAACCACCCATTTTTGTGAGAAAATGTATGGTTTCCTATACTATGACCTTGATTAAGTATTTCACTAATTATATTTGGGTGTCTTTTAGCTTTTTCACCTACACAAAAAAAGGTAGATTTAATGTTAAGACTATTTAATAAATTTAATATCCATTGAGTAAACTCAGGTGTTGGGCCATCATCAAAAGTAATAAACACTTCTTTTTCAACACAATTAATTTTCCAAGTCAAAGAAGGAAATAATCTCTGAACTAATTTTGGTGTTTTTACAAAAAACACGTTAATTTTTAATTTTTTTCCTTAATCTTTCTAATTCTGTTATACTTGTTTTTGTGTGTTGTTGTAACTTTTTGCCATCGACTGATAGATAACGTCCTGTACGTGCTTGAACTGATAAATAATCGCTCTGTAGCTTGTATTCTTTTAGCAATAATTTTGACCATTTGTATCCTTCCTCATGTTTTTCATTAATATAAATTCCTGACATCTTTATAGACACTGGATCCAAGATATCGGTTGATATGGGAATTGAAGAAAAATATTTGTCAGCTAGTAGTATAGCTTTATCATTATCTCCGCTGTCTTGAAGAGCTGTTGCTAATTTTAAAAATGCATATCTAAATGATACCATTGATCGAGCGGCGTAATAATCATAATATATATTTGGATCAATTACATTTCCATAATTATAATCATTCATTATAATGTCAAAACTATTTTTTGTTTCTGTGTTTGACTGGCTCGCAAAGTCAGTTCTGAACGGCACAAGCCTTGAAACTGCACCCTCATCTTGTACAAAATCCAGAAGTCCAATATACTTTAATGTTGAATTTTTCAATTCTTCTTGTTTTAATTGTATCTGAGTACTTAATAAATTTAATGTCTTTATATCTCTTTCTTGTCTTTTTGATTCCAGTGTTTGTGTCAAAGTGATAATTTCTTGGCGAATTTCCTCTATTTTTTGTGGTTTTCCAACAAAAGAAAATTTTTCAAATGTTTGTTGAGAGCTGATAAAATATAAGGGTCTTTCAAATTTAAAATTTGCAAGAATATCTAACAAGGCTAGTTCATGTTGATTAATTCTACTTCCTTTTACTGTGATTTCTATTCTTGTAGATATTTTTTTATCTTTCCAGTTTTCTTGATCCGATTTAGTAAATAGAGATGTGTCTATGTCAATGTAAATATTTTTTGGACAGCCTTTTCCATTTTTTACTTCTTTTATTGCTTTTAAAGCACTTTTTCTTTTTTTGTTTTTATAAATGGGAACACCATTTTTTTGATTACCTCGAAAGTCATTATTTTTGAGAAATGAGGGAACAGCATCAGCATCATAGACTTTTTGTTTTACTTGGTTAATATACCAGTCCATCCCCAATAAACTCATGTTTACATTTCTAACATCAGTCCGCACTTCTTCTACCTCTTGGGCATACCACAGGGGGTATGTATCATTATCTCCATTGGAGAAAATTATTGCATTTGGCTCTAATTTTTCTAAATAATTCTTAGCTATATCAATGGCAATTGTTCTGCCACTTCTATTATGATCAT
>MDTC01005333.1_pt1 | contig 13084 bp, 16 predicted proteins | sample 811181 | NCBI WGS metagenome assembly MDTC01 (sample SAMN05326644, study PRJNA326480) | marine metagenome | isolation source: seawater | place: Pacific Ocean: North | collected 2011 | reverse complement strand
GCTTTTTCAATTACATGCACTAATTCAGTAATAAATATGACAGCAACAGCAGTTGATGGTGGTGGGTCTCGTTCACAGACATTTGAAGTATTAACTTATATTGATCAAAGTGTGAGTGGTAGTAATCCAGAGTTTTATTTAAGATTTGGGATGGGTTCTAATGGGCTAATGACAAACAATTTAACAATTTCGAATATCATGATTACACGAGAAAGTATTTAATTATCAAATCCATAAATTGTCCAGAGATATCTTTTAATTATATATAAGCCATCATATATTATAAAAAATACATTGATATCTGCATAGATGTATAAGAAACTACATACATTAGTGTAAAATAACATATATGTGTATATTCTAGTAGTATTATAAGAATATGTTAAGGATTTAATTTCATCTTGTTGAGTGATATTAGTAAGTTTCAAAAGTTTTATTTCATTAATTTGTTTTTCACACTCAACATATTTTGTATTTAGATCAAGTTGAATAAAATGCAAACGTTCTTCTGTTTTTTCAGAGATTGCAGTTAGTTTGGAAAGTTTAGACCATAAAACTTGATTATCTTGATAAATTCTATCGCTTGCATTTAATACAGTTGTTTTTTTTGCAGTTTGTTTACGTTTTTTCTCAATTGGTAATATTTCATCATCTGTATCACTACTAGTATCAGAATCAGAATGATTAATAGGTACATTATCATCTGGAATATCAATTGATTCCTTTTTGTTCATTAAATCAGCTAAAATTGACAGTTGTTCTTTAGTAGTATTTTCAGTAATTTTTCTAGCTTCTTCAAAACCAAATCTTGGGTTTTCCATATAAAAGTATATGATAATTTATCTTTAAGTTTAAGAATATTATATGTACTTAGAAACTGCATATTTAAGGTCATCAAATTTCATCTTATGAAATTCTGGGATACCTAAAAATTTTGCATAAGCACGTAATTCTTTATATGTTGTTAATTCTGCATGGGGTTCTGGTAAAGGTAAAATTGGTGTTTTTATTTCAACTGGTGATGGTGGTGGTGAACATATGTCAATAATAGGTGATGATGGTGGTGATTTATTATTGTAATATCTCCCAAAAATGAATCCAGTTATGAAAAAAAAACCGTTTTGCCACATTAAATTATTAAATTATTAAATATTTAAAGCTTTAAACACTTGTTTTAAAATTTCACATAGTACATTAACAGTAATACTATTACCAGCTTGTTTATAAATTTGAGAATCACTGACAACTTTTTTAAAAGAGTTAGGAAATCCCTGCAGACGCAAACATTCTTGTGGGGTGAATTTACGTCGCAATTTTGTAATATAATAATCACATCGAGTAGCTTTAAGACATGGTGAAATATTTTGCATTATTGAAGAAAATTGTGGACTTGCTCCTACATCAATAATATAATATGATTTAGATATGTCAATACCTTTTGCATTATATTTCTCAAAAAAATTTTTGATTGTGTTGGATTCAAAATTACTTAATGGGTACTTAATAGCAGATTTATCTAAAAATTCTGAAATATGAGGTATTGGTTTATTATAAGGTTTTGGAAATTCAAACTGTTTTTTTTCAAAATGTTTTTTGATACCTACAATGAATATTCGCTCACGATTTTGAGAAACACCAAAATTTTTAGAATTTAATAGTTTATAATGAATATTGTAACTTTTAAGAGATTTCAATTTTCTTAGGATTGTAGAAAAAGTGTTTCCTTCATTATGATTAAGTAAACCTTTAACATTTTCTAAGATGAATACTTTTGGTTGTGCATTTTGAATATGCTTAAATCCTTGAAAGAATATATTACCTCGTTCATCATCAAAACCTAGTCGTTTTCCAGCAGATGAAAAACTTTGACAAGGAAATCCTAGAAAATAAAAATCGGTATAAAGTGCATTCTTATGTTGACGACGAATATCATCAAAGAAAAATTGCGGATTACAATTAGCCATTATAGATTTTTTTGCATGTGAATTAATATCACAAGAAAATACATGTTTTATAGGAACTCTTAACTTTTTAAATGCAAAAATAGGAGCATCAATTCCACTACAATCAGTACCAACTGTAATTGGTTTTATCATATAATTAAAATCTATTTTATATATAGAAAATGTATAACCATGTGCAAGATTGGGATAATATAACTTTAAGAAATCATAAGAAAACTCCTTCAAATACTGAAACAGAATGTATTAGAAAACCTAAAAATAATTACCAAAAAGATATTGATTGTGAAACAAATCCAATAGTACGTATTTCATCTGATTTTAAAAGAAAGATTATATCAGCTAGAATGAATTGTGTACATAACACTACACAAAAGCAAGGATTGACTCAAGATGAATTTGCAAATTTGATTAAAGTTAAAGCAGTTGATATCAAACTTCTTGAAAGTGGGAAAATGGAAATGAAAAAGGCAAAACAAATTGCACTTGCAATCGAAAAACACCTAAAGATTAAAATATTATAGAATTAAAAGAATGGCTCAAGTTGAAATAATTATAGGTCCAATGTACTCTGGTAAAACTACAGAGTTGATAAGACGTTGCAGTAGATATCAATCGATAGGCAAAAATGTAACTGTTATTAATCATTCATTTGATACAAGATGTGATGCAAATGAAATATCAACACATAGCAAAAATACATATAAAGCTGTCAAAACAGAGAAACTTTTAGATTTAGACTTACTGCCTATGCCAAATATTATTGGAATTGATGAGGCGCAATTCTTTCCTGATTTACTTCAATTTGTTAAATATTGTGAGCAATTCAAATGTGTTATTATCATTGCTGGATTAGATGGAGATTTTCAGCGCAATAATTTTGGAGGAATACACAAATGTATTCCTTTATGTGATTCTATTGTAAAGTTAAATGCAATGTGTTGTGTATGCAATGATGGCACACCTGGTTGTTTTACAAAAAAAGTAAATTCTAATGATAAAACGTTAATTGATATTGGTGGCAAAGACAAATTTATAGCAGTATGTAGAAAACATTATTTTTAAGCTTTCCATTTCTTCCCACAATTTAAACAAGTAACAAAATTAGTCATTGGTTCATCAGCACCTCGTGTTTGCAATGAATAAAATGTAGTATTTTGCGATTTGCATTTATTGCATTTAAACATTCCGCATCCATTATTCATAACTTCTTGAAACTTTGATTCTGCCAATAGTGCATTATTCTCTTTATTCTTCAATTTCAAATATACTTGTTGATGAAGTTCAGGAAAAATTTGAAAATTTGTAAGAAAAGGAACTTGTGAAATCTTGATAGTTTTTTCAATTATTTTTGTTAAAAACTTTAGATTGCTTTCGTTTTTCAAATTGAATATAACATTGCGTGCTGTTTGATTGTACTTATTGCGAAAGTCTATGTTTTCCCATTCACATATTTGACCATTCTCTTCACATTTGTCTATTGTTTTATTCAATACTCCTTTTTCTAAATTTTGAATTGATTTTGTAGTATTCTTTAATATATCTAAATTTCCAAATATTGTTCGTACATGTTTTCTTTGTTCATCAATAGTTTTTACAGGTGCTTTATTTGTATTCTTTCTGTTTTCAGCTAATTGTTTATGTTTTTTTAACATTTTATTAAATAATTTATCCATTGTTGGCGCCAACGTTGGTTCCTTAACCTGAGATAAATATACATATCGTCCATCAGCTCCAATCTCATTATTTTGATTAGCCCCCATTTACTTATTTGATGGTACGTTCTTTAAGTAATTAAAAAGTTGTTTATGATTTGGGAATTTATTCAAAAAGTTTTTTTTAAGCCCATATTTAGATAGTTCAGTTTGAGCCATCATACTTCCAGGACATTGATAATATGTACTTGCATAAAATTTAAATAATGGATCTTTAACATCAACTACTTTGAGTTTAATATTTTTTTTTAAAACAATACTTGCAGTTTTTGTTTTGCGTTTTCGTGATTCTTTTATACGTTCACATAACTCTGATTTTGTTCCAGATATTTTCAGTCCTTTTGCTTTTAACATTTCTTTCAACTCTGCAATCTTATAACTTGAACAAGGTTTGCTTTTAATCATTATTTTATCCATAAATATACAAATTAATTTTTTTTTCATGATGCTGATATTTTATTATTTTGTTATTTTATTATGAACAAAAATAAATTTTTGACTTGTTTACCAGTTATTAGCGATATCATAAAACAGCATAGACAAAAACAAAACTCAGAATTAGAGAACATTAAATTGGAAATTGAAAAGTTAGTGAAACAATATAATAGAGAATCAAATTTAAAATATGCAATAGAAATGAAACAGTATGTCAATACTAAAAATACTCAGAATAAAATTAAAAAAGTTATTGCACAAATAAAAAACGCACAGACATCTAGAAATGTTAATCGTGCACAACAAATTAATTGTGCACAAAAAGCATATGAAAATTTAAAGTCAACTTTGATATTTCAACATGTAGCCTTTCAAAAGATATATGGAAGAAAAAGAAGAAAAACGAACATTTAAAGTCAAATTTAGTATTGCAACATGTAGTCTTTTAGAAAAGATTTAAAGGAAAATGAAATTTTATTATTTTATAATGTCTGCAAAAGCTGAAATACTGCAAAGCAAAAGTAATAATGTTGAAGTTAATAGTCAGGCTGAAGTAGTATTTAGGATTTAATATTTTTCTTCTTTTGTTTTTGACATTTAGCTTTAATTATTTCTGCTTGTTTCAATATATTAAATAAATTTTCATATTCTCTTGAGCGCTTTTTACCTTTTTGATAAAGATACTTTTTAATATTTTCAGTTGAATTTGGAAGCTTTTTATTGTAATAATTTTTCATTTTATTACGTACAGCTCTTAAATCCTTTGCAACGTTTGCTTTGCCATAAAGCTCTAATATCTTCAATATTGTATCTTGCGTCTTTTCATTAGAGTTATTGAATTTGAGTCTCCAATTGGACCATTCGTTTTTTATATTAGTCTTGCTGACATGAATAATTTCGTTGTTGATTAGCGTGTTATAATGGAATCGTGTGTTTTGTTTTGAATTCGCACAGGACATTATAATAATAAAAAATAAAAAATTAAAATCCCATTTGAAACAGCATATGTTGAAACGTAATTTAATTAAATTTTATCTATGTGTATTTTATTATTTTATTATTTTATGTTGAAACGAGGACGTAATAATTGTAAGAATAACAATAATAAGTTTCCAAAAAGACAAGAATTAACTGTAAGTGTCTTGAACTTAACTATCGAAAGCACTCATAAACAAGTAATGAATACATTCAAAACTTTCAACAAATGTTATAAAAATAACACAAGTCCTAATGCGCGTATGAAGCATTTTATTAATAACATTATGAAAAATACAATTAACTCATTATATTCAAATAAAAATAAGCAACCTATTACAGAGAATAAATTGATTATTATTGCCAAAAAATATCTAAAAATACAAGAACTGCTAAATACAACTTTAAATCAGTTAAAATCAGTCAGTAATAATAATGGAATAGACATTATAACTGGTGCAACTATTATATTAAATAACATATTTAATGCACGTAATATTAATAAGATTTACCAAATAGAAATAAATCCCAAAAATGCTAAGTTTGAAATGACGGCTAGTCAATTATATAACTTTTATCAAATGTCATCAAATAGTAAAAATAGTAATAATAAAATAACTTAAAAGAAACAAAATATATTAAGATACAAAATGGTAGCAATTGGTATTGATTTAGGGACAACGTATTCAGCAGTTGGAATATGGAAAAACGATCGTGTTGAGATTATTGCAAATGATCAAGGAAATAGAACTACACCATCATATGTAGCTTTCACTGATAGTGAGAGGCTTATTGGTGATGCTGCAAAAAATCAATCTGCAATGAATCCCAAAAACACAGTTTATGATGCAAAACGTTTGCTTGGACGTGCATATGATTCTAAAGAAGTGCAAGAAGAAGTTAAAAATTTAATGTATAGTGTGAAAGATGATTCTAATAAACCAATAATATCTGTAAATTATCTGGGAGAAGAGAAGACATTTGCACCTGAAGAGGTATCAGCAATGGTATTGACAAAGATGAAAGATATTGCAGAGTCATTTGAAGGAGTTAAAATAACTGATGCTGTTATTACAGTTCCTGCGTATTTCAATGATGCTCAACGCACATCGACAAAGGATGCAGGAACAATTTCTGGTCTGAATGTTTTACGGATTATTAATGAACCAACTGCTGCGGCGATTGCATATGGACTTGATAAGAAAGAAAGTCCTGGTGAGAAAAATGTACTCATATTTGATTGTGGAGGTGGAACACATGATGTATCACTTCTTACAATAGACGAGGGTATATTTGAAGTTAAGGCGACTGCAGGTGATACACATTTAGGAGGTGAAGATTTTGATCAATTGTTACAGGATCATTTCATTAATGAATTCAAACGCAAGAATAAGAAAGATCCTTCTAACAATTTACGTGCAATTCGCCGTCTCAAAACAGCATGTGAAAAAGCAAAACGTACATTATCAGCATCTGCAACAGCTTCTATTGAAATTGATTCTTTTCATGAAGGAATTGATTTTTTCAGCAATATAACTCGAGCAAGGTTTGAGGAATTATGTAGTTCTGTATTTCAACGTGCAATGACACCAGTTGATCAAGTGTTAAAAGATGCAAAGCTAAGCAAAGGTGATATACAAGATGTTGTACTTGTTGGTGGTTCAACACGAATCCCAAAAATTCAACAATTATTGAGTGATTATTTCAATGGGAAAGAGTTATGCAAAAGCATAAATCCTGATGAATGTGTTGCATATGGTGCAGCAGTTCAAGCTGCAATTCTAACTGGTGATACAAGTGAAAAAATCAGTGATTTATTATTGTTAGATGTCAGTCCATTGAGTTTAGGACTTGAAACCGCTGGAGGTGTTATGACCAAACTTATTGAACGCAATACAACAATTCCAACTAAAAAGACACAAGTATTTAGTACTTATAGTGATAATCAACCAGCTGTAACAATTCAAGTGTTTGAAGGTGAACGTGGACAGACAAAACATAATAACAAATTAGGTGAATTTACACTAGATGGTATACCACCGGCTCCAAGAGGAGTCCCTCAAATTGAAGTGTCGTTTGATATTGATGCAAATGGTATTCTGAATGTATCTGCAGTAGAAAAAGGAACAGGTAAAGAAAACAAAATCACAATTACAAATGATAAGAGTCGTCTCTCTAAAAGTGATATTGAGAAAATGGTTCAAGAAGCAGAAAGTATGAAAGATGAAGATGCAAAAGTGCTTGCACAAATTGAATCTAGAAATGAACTTGAAAATTCAGCTGTAAGTGCAAAAAATAAAGCAAATGAATCTAATATTTCTGAGGAAACCAAAAATCAAGTAATCACTAAAGCTACAGAAATTTTAGAATGGGTTAATGATAATCAAAGTGCATCTAAAGAAGAATTAGATGATCGTAAAAAAGAATTTAATGAATTTGTTACACCGCTTTTAGCTACTGCATCTCAATCTCCACCAGAAACAACAACTGAACCAAAAGAGTCTGATATTAATAATAATAATGGACCTACTATTGAAGAGGTTGATTAATTTTTTTAAGTATTGTATAAGACAATGAAAAAATTTAAACATTCATCAAAAATTCCATTACCAAAAAAAATTTATAAAATAAAAGCAAGAAATAGAAATATAGATAAAATTGAAACAAAATTAAATAAAGAGGCATATGATGCATGTTTATTAGCCTCTCAAGATGTAAGTAATTATACAAATATTGAAAAATGTATTAGTTTGTCTACAGAATATGCTACATTTATATGTGATCCTGAAGATTCTTATTAGATCCTATTTTTTCATTGAAATCACGTTCATATAACCGTCTTATCCATTTATGTTTATTTGCATTATTCATTTCATTATATCCTCTAATTCTACTTTGTTTACACAAATTTTTAAGTTCATCTACACTGTGATATTTATTGATAATAGTCGAATTAAAATTAAGACCTTTCTCTGTAATTTCCATTTTATGATAAGGCATCATTTTATAATAATATGTAAATCTAAAATTAGGGTCTTTTTTTTCACGTCTGATTGTTAGTACAGGTCTTGTATCCCACCATATTCCTCGTCTGTATTTATGATTCCACCAAAAAAATTCAAAGCCCATAGCTACAAACATACATCTTTCCTGCAAATTATTTCCACTTTTGTTATTATATAATTCTTTTATTTGATTAATTACTGAAGTAAATAATAGTTTGTTGGATATGATTCGAATTTTTTCTTGAATTTCATCTGGTAAATCATAAAATAAGTTCCTCATTTTTATTATTATTAGATTTTTGTTCTTTAAATAATAAAAAACATTAAATTATGTATTCTGGAAATGGTTTTCAAACAAATGTGTGGGGTGCACCAATGTGGTTATGTTTACATATAATATCACTTAATTTTAAGCCAGAATTAAGAGATGGTTATAAACAATTTTTCAATTCACTTCAATTTGTCTTACCATGTGGTGCTTGCAGAGAAAACTATGCAAATATAATTAAAAATATATTACCACTAAATGATAAAGTATATAAATCACGAAAATCACTTGCAAAATGGTTATTTCTAGTACATAATCAAGTTCAGAAAGATATATATATCAAAAGTAAAAAAGAAAATGATAAACCAAAATATAGTGATTCTAATGAAGATTTCAAGAAAGCAATGGAATTTTATGAAGGGTTTAGAGCTAAATGTATAAAAGACCAATATGGTTGCATAAAACCTTTAAAAGGTTTCAGAAAACGTACCAAAATAGACATTGTAAAATTTGTTAAACCACGTATACGTAATGCTATTGTAAATATATAAAGTTGAATGTATATTTAGTAGAATTACTTTATGTATTGATATTAAGAATGAAAAATTATATATTTGTTTCATATTTTTGGGGAAATGAGAAATATAAAAATTTTTCTTTACGTTGGAAAAACGCTTGTAAAAAAATTGGTGTTGATTATTATGTTGCTGAAATGCAACAATTTGCAAAACCTGGTTTATATCAAATAGGTATCAATTATAAGCCTAAATTTATTTTAGATATGTTATTAAAATTTCCAAAAAAAGCCGTTATATATACTGATATAGATACAATATTACATAGAGAACCAACTTTATTCGAAAATAAACAAGATGTAGATATGATGTGTTTAAATTGGAATTATGACCCTGCATTAGTATCAAATAACTGTTTTGATCCTTTAGTAATGGAAACTGCTGGTCCTGTTTTCTTTTTTAATAATACAAATCCTGTAAAGAAAGTATTAAGATTATGGTATAATTCATTAAATCAACCACAATATGCTAAATGTGCGGATGATAGAGTTTTAGGTATAGTATTTCATTCACACAAATTAATAAATAGTATAAGAGTTCAATGGTTGCCTATTGAATACTTGTATTTTTCTCAATTTTTTTCACATTTAAAGCTTGATAAAAAAACAATTGTCATTTCACATCCAGAATCAATGACTTCAGAAGATTTAGCACATAAATTAGGTTCTGCAGTTGATCGAATACCTCAAGATTATAAAGTTCAATATTCTGTTAGAAATAAAGCAAAAAAATTGATTTTGAATTATTCAACAGAACCTCTATCCTTAGAAAAACGTTTAAAAAAAGTTGGTTTTAAATTTTTTAAATCCTTTGAATTGCCTAAAAATCTCAAAACAACTAAACTTGTTAAATTCAACATTGATTTAGATCCTCAAGAAATAATCAAATTATGGAAAACTAATTATTGTGATGTGATAATTGGTAATTATACTAGAAATATTGATTTAGATATAGGAACAACTGCACATAATGATAATGGAATACTAAAATTTAAATTACCTTATGAAAATGCAGGAATTTATTTGAAATGCACTGATACTACATACACATTTGTAAAGCAATGGAGTCTAAATTACAATGAATCAAAACATACACTTAAGACATTTCAAGATACCTTCAATTCTAATGCAACATTCCGCATGAGATTACGATATGAAAATATATCTTGATAATTTATGACCCCTGTTGATATGTTATATGATTATCAATTAGATGATTTATTAAATAAAAATAGTAGTACACTAATTACTTCTTCAAGATTACAAAAGATTACAACCTTATATTCACTTGGTATTCATCGTGTTGATTATGATGCAATTCCGCTTTATAAAGATGCATCAACACAAACTTCTATACAAAAAGAGCGCAGATATATTAATGCCCGTAAATTAAACAGAACTAATACTAATACTAATACTAATACTAATACTAATATTAACACTAACACTAATCAATATTCAAAAAAAATGAAAAATGCTTTTTTAACAGATGCAAAATTTTCATGTGTTGAAGTAAAAAGAAATGTGGAAATAAATAATCAATTGTTTATATCTAATAAACGAATAGGTTATAGAAGAGGTCCAGATATCACACTAAATAAATTAATAAAATCAACTGCATATTCACCACATATTGTTTCTATTTATCCTCACATATATAACTCTATATTTATTAACATTGAACCATTAGATGATGATGATGATGATCCAATGTATATTGATTTTGATATTGAAAATTCAACAGAATTTTTTTATTCCACAGATGTTTATATATATAAACATGCTAACTACAGTTTATTTATAAAAAATGAATATGATAATTATTTACTAGTGTCAGATTCAAAATATCATTTTCAAGTACTTTCATATTTAAATAATAATTACATACAAACTCAAGTTACAGAAGGCAATAAAGGAAATAAAGGTAAAATGAAAACATTTGAAAATTTATCAGGTCAAACAATTGATTTGCTTACTGGTAATCACATAGAATACAGTAAAGAAACACATTTAACAGATAATGAACAAATAGCAATGATAACAACAATAAATGATGGACAATCACAATTACCATTTGATATTAATTTAAATAGTAGAGGATTTTACAAATTATTTCAAAATTTTAATGAGGTTATTACTTATTCAATACTAGATTTTGCAAGTACCTCAAGTTCTAAATTATTTTATAAACAATTTGAAATAATAGATGATAGTATTGTTCTAAATACACATAACCCTGGTGATGATATCTACTCATCAACTCTTACAAAAATAGATCGTAATAATTTTGAACTTGTTTCAGTAATTAGACAATACAAAACGTTAAGAATTGAAGCAGCAAAATATTCTTTTCATGAAATTGAACTTAACACTTCTGACTTAGGAAACAATGATTTATATTTAGAATTTGATACTAGTTTACCATATGATACAAATTTTATTAATAGTATTAATACTGAAGTATTTGAACCAGAAGGTATAATAATTATAAAAATTATAAGTGATGAAACAAGTTTCAATTTATTAACTTTTGATTCTGAAAGTAATACAAATTATCAAATTATTGGCTCGAAAAACATCAATGTAGATTATTGTTATTATGTTCCTGATGAAGGTGAACCTTTTTACTATGGATATACTTTATCAAATGAATCAGAATCAGGAACAAGATATATATATGTTAAATATAAATTTTCATCTATATTAATTGAAAATGGCAAAAAAATGGTTACATTAAATGTATTTTCTAATTAAATAGTGCATATTTCTTTCTTTATATTAGACATGGAAGTAGCTATAGAAGAACTTACAGATACTCAGCTTATATTTGAACTTCATAAGCATGGTTTAGACTCGGATGGTCATAGAAGAGAAAAAATACGCAAATTACATTCACATGGTATTAAATATTCTTATATAAATAGCAAGCGTACAAATAAATCAAAATCAGATGCTCATTTAGCACAAACATCATTAGTTGCACCTAGACATTTACCATCAAGCTCTAGAAGAACATTGAATTATAATTCACAACCAATTAATTTTACACAAGTTAATGTTAATAACATTAATAGTAATTCTAGTATCAAAAAAACAAATGCAAATTTGATAACTGATGCACTTTATTCAAACTTGGAAATTAATGATACTCTAGTTGTTCATAATAATATAAAAGTTGGTGGTATATCAATACTTTCTAATTATAGTGATATTAATGTAGAAAACACAGATAATCAAATACCATTGCATTTTGATGGTAGATATAATGACTATAATATTAATTTTTGTGTAATTCATTCAATACCAACATTCACAGTTCTTGAGTCAACACCAACTCTAACAATAACAGAACCTACTCCAACTCTAACAATAACAGAACCTACTCCAACTCTAACAATACCAACACCATCAATGACAGCTACACTTACTGAACAAACACCATCAATGACAGCTACAATAACAGAAACACCATCAATGACAATAACACAACCTAGTCCCACTCTAACAATTACAGAACCTACACCAACATTAACAATAACAGAACCTACACCCTCAGTTACAATAACAGAACCTACACCCTCAGTTACAATAACAGAACCTACACCCTCAGTTACAATAACAGAACCTACACCCACAATTACAGAAGTAACACCTACAATCACCCATTCATGGATAAATATGAATAATATTGCAAATGTTTATTTCGTTTCTAGTAGAAATATTCCATTTAGACCTAAGATTCTTAACCTTGCTATTTATACAGATTTATTTATATCAAAAGATTCAAGTAAAACACCTACAATAACAACAAGCAATACAATAACAGAACCTACACCAACTCTAACAATTACAGAACCTACACCATCTTTAACAATTACAAATAGTCCAACAATAACAGAACCAACCCCTACAATTAGTAATACAATAACAGAACCAACCCCTACAATTAGTAATACCATGACTAATACATCAACAGAACCAACACCTACAGTTACAATACCAACTCCAACAATCAGTCATACATTCACAGCAAGTATATCAGTACCAACACCAACAATTAGTGATACGTTCACAACAAGTATATCAGTACCAACACCAACAATTAGTGATACATTCACAACAAGTATATCAGTACCAACACCAACAATTAG
>MDTC01253867.1_pt1 | contig 13086 bp, 21 predicted proteins | sample 811181 | NCBI WGS metagenome assembly MDTC01 (sample SAMN05326644, study PRJNA326480) | marine metagenome | isolation source: seawater | place: Pacific Ocean: North | collected 2011 | reverse complement strand
GTAATGCAATCGTGGTATTCTCCACCTTGTTGCCATTCCATATCCCAATACCATTTACGCAATTTGTATTCCGGCATTTCATCAATTTTATCTACTGCATATCGAAAATGATATGGAACATCTGCTTCATATGTTTTAGGCCACAATTTTTTAGCATTGTAGATATCAACCGATTGTTCAACATAAACTCGCTTAAGTTTTTCTCCTTGAAGATTTACCCATTCGCCACGCTCATAGCGGAATGGGCGAGTAGCGGCTTTTCCGATTTTATACAACGATGGCTCCTTTGCATCTTCCGGTAAATAGAAATAAGGTGCAAACAATTCTACTGCTACCCTTTTTTCTCCATTCTCTCTCCATGATGTATATATTGTTTTATTGTCAATTCCTCTGCTAATTATCATTTTAATTACCTGCCATAAATGGTGCTTTCAGTATTTTTTTATTGTGTGATACGATTAGCAAAGGGAAAGCATCCTTCACATAAAAGTTAATCAATTCATCCTTATCAAAGAAAGCATGAAGCGGGCTTGAATATTCAAGCGTTGCTGGTTCACCCGTACTTTGAATTAAGGAAGGAGTAATAGATGATTGTTCAATTCCAGAGTTTGAAGAAAGAACACATTCATTCCCATCGAAATCTAATTTATAGACTCCTCTTCTACATAATTCAAGAAGCGAAATAGCGTCTTGAAAATCCTTACCAAACATTTGAAATGCTCCTTCAAATTGACCTTTGCCAAAAGCCCAAAGAGTTTCAAATGCTGGCTCGTAAACAACATGACTGAGCATTCCCTTGATTCTTTCAATTGCTTCCCAATCAGGATGATTGACCACCTTCGGTATTGATGCTTGCTTACTTCCATCGGAAACAGAAACAAAGTCGCCAACAAAGAAAGAAGTCTCTCCCTTGAATTTTTTCATGTAGGCAAGCATCTTTGAAATGCTACCAAAAAACTCTCCATCTTCAATACCTTCTACATGAACATCATAGTTCACAATAAAGGTAGTATTGCCATTCCAAAAAGAAAGAGTGTTATCCTTCAAGCAACAGTAAAAATAATCCTTGAGTTTTCCCCCAAGAAGCCCACCGTCTTTCAAGTATTTTCCTTTCACTTCCATTTTCTTAATTGCGTCTTCAATAATATTTGGATATTCTGTTGTGAATTTCAAATCTTACCCTCCTGCAAATCAGGAATACCGTTCCAAACGATATTAGGTGGCGTTCCTTCACGAATAGTCCAGCGTGTTCCGACTTTGTTTCCGTTGGTTCTTGAACCAATTAATTCAGCAACATAGTGAATTTCACCCTTTACTTTTCGCTTTGAACAATGAATTTCTTGTTCAAGTTTTCCGCCCCAATCTTTCCATGCAGGTTTAATTCCAGCAGGAGTATTATCTACATACTTTTCTGCTTCGTGAGTAATGTAGATAACATCACACTTCAATTGGAAAATAGCCTCAAGCAAATGATAGAAAGTTTTATTTCTTGCACCATATTGAAATGGCATCATTTTCGTCACCACGGTAGGATTAGGATTAACCTTGTAAATACATTTATCATACCATGTATCTACACCATCAATAACAAAGATTGGCTTTTCTCCCTCTTCAATCTTACCACGAACATATCGGATAAAATCGTGAGAATTGTCTTCCGATACCGTAATATCAATCTTGTTATCCTTATCTTGAACGATAGGGTCAAAGACTTCTATTCTTTCTGTTGCATCGTGGCATTCAATCCATGTGGATTCTACGCCGCTATCCCAATCAAGAACATAAATCTTCCTATCGGGAAAGTCTAAAGCGATGCCAGTTTTTCCGGTTTTCGGTTCTCCCCAAATCCCCAATACCATTCGGGACTTTCTGTTCGCTCTCTTTTCAGCCATGAGTTTTTTAAACTTATCGTTAAACTCCTCTTGCTTCGCTCCAAAATTCATTGTATTTGCATTTCCTTTTTTATTTGTTAGGCTCATATTCTCACCTGTATTGTTTCCATGTTTCTATTAATTGTTCTACTTCTTCCATTGTTCCCAAATAAAGTCTGATTTCTTTGGTCTTTATGTGAAGTTTCACAAAGTAAGTATAATTTTCATCGTTTTGTTTAAACGAAACAAATTCTACTTCCGATAAATCGACTGACCATTTACGAGGATGCTCAAGAAAACCATTTTCCATAAATAGTTCTCCAACAGTATCTTGCATTTCTAGTCTATCAACCATCGTTTGTTTTCTATCTAAGCCCTTGAAAGTATTTTTCAAGGCTTCTAAATCATCCTTTGACATCTTTTGAATAATTCTGTCTCCAGAAAAATGCAACTTAACATCAAATTCTCCGTCTTTGTAATGCGACCAAGAGATGTGAGAAACTTCATTTAAGTTCCCAATAGCCCTTCTTGTCTCAATAATTTCTTTATCTATATTCATATAAATCACCAGTATAGGCTTCGCACCCATTTGAATGTCATTCAACCGCCAACATTTACACGGCCCCAAACGCCCAAGTTAGGGAATCAAAACCAGTCGTAATTTTCCTCCACGGGTTGAACGGATTCAATAGGAGAACCACGCTTCTCCGTAGTCAAAATAGATGACACATTAATGGTCACGGGGTCTGCCTCGCCATCAACAATTCTTTGAGAGGTTCTTCCAATAACAATAATACTAGAGCCAATACCAAAATCAACATCTAAATGTTCAGGAATCCAACAAGTAGTCATACCCGCTTCATTTTCGTAATCAAACTCAGCATTCAAATCCGTGATATTTAGAATACGGTTTCCATTTGAAGTCGGAGTCATATTCATATTACACACGGTTCCATCGGTAATAACAAAACGTTCCTTTGAAGGGAGAGTTTGCATTTCAATGTGCTTTCGGTCAATATCAACTAATGCACAGACATGATTATTAAAAGATTCAACGAGCAAGTCTTGGAAATTAAAGTGTCCCATGCTTCGGAAATCTGAATTCTCAGGGTCTAAGTCTTCGTTGCGAATCAAAGTCTTCAAGGTAATATCAGTCATACCATAGATGTTTTTTCCATCCTCGCTAGGAATACCAGTAAAATGCACCCAATCAAATGTCTTTGGCTGGAAATCAATGCCTCCTTGATTCTTGTATGAAAACTGATAAACAGAAAAGTCTTGTCCATTTACAGAACCATAGAAAATACCGCTTCGGCGGAATTGTTCTTTTGGCAAAGGCTTACCGAAATTTCGGTTTTCTCCACCATTCATATATCTCTCCGTTGAATCGAGAGGAATAACCATTTCTCCATTCACTTCTTCTGCACCTTCGGGCAAATCATTGACGACCTTTTCTTGATAATCACCTTTGAAATACCGAGAGATAGTCCACTTCCCCAAAGCATTTTCAGTCGCAACCGCCACAATTCCATCTTGAAGGGCTTTATCCGAATCACGAATATACTCTTCTTTGGCTTTATTTCGGTTCCAAGACATCATATCTCTTGGGGCTTCAAGGGCAACAAACGCACCAAAACATTTCTTTGTCAAGGAATCATTTCCTTGGCTACTGTTTCCACGCTTATTTGCTCTAATGCCTTGAGAGACATGAACCCGCCAAAGGCTCAAAGCCAAAGGGTCTTCTTGTCCAACATCGTTTTCTTCACAAATACTGACAAACTTTTGATGGGCTTCATCAAAAGATACATTCAGATATTGCAGACTCTTTTCAATCGCTGTCTTAATTTTTTCTTCCATATTTTTCACTTCCTTTTTTTTTGTTTTTTTGTTTTTGTTTTTCCCCTCAAATTAATTGTCCTACCATCCAAGATAAAATTACTCTTGGGGTCATGGTCGGGGAACGCCATTCTGTTTCTCCTATAACACGCAAAAATTTAAATTTCAATCCGACTTCTAAACCTTCCATGTTAAGTAAAGTATTGTGCAATCCGTTGCATATTTCCTTGACTGACCTTCCATCATAAAGCATTTGATGGAGGGTAGGCAGGGCTTTGTTAGAATTGCTGTCAATAATCATTTGCATAATATTTGTATATTCTTTGTTTGATTCTTCTATTTGTTTTGACAATGTGTAGTTGCTGGCTTTAGCCGCCTGTAATTCAGTGATTGCCCTACGCATATCACCATTTAGGTCATATATAAAGGACAACAATTCATCTTCACCAAATGACCTCAAAGCCTCTTTTTGAATGATTGACTGTAATACATCAATCATGGCTTCATTAGAGAGTGGTCTAAACCGATAGTTTGCACAGCGACTTTGAAGGGGATAGATAATTTTATTTCTATCGTTGCAGGTAATAATAAAACGAATATTATCTGCATATCTTTCCATTATGCGCTTCAAAGAATTTTGAGCATCTTTCGTCATTCCTCCCATTTCGTCAAGAAGAAGAATACGAAATGCACTTCCGCCCAAGGTTTTACTTTGAGCGACTTCCTTAATCGTGGTTCTTACAGTTTCAAGTCTCCTATCATCTGAAGCATTTAGTTCATAAAAGTTGTCTTTGAAATTATCACCTAACAATGACCTCGCTAATGCGATTGCGGCGGCTGTTTTACCAAGCCCCGCATTTCCATACATTAACACATTAGGCATGTTTTTTTCTTCAATCCATGTTTCTGCATCCATTGTAAAATGTTCTTGTCCTACAATTTCGCTCAATTTTTGTGGTCTATATTTTTCTGTCCATAACATATTTATTCCTCCAAGGCATATACCTTAGTTCCATTTTTTCGTCTTTCTATCACAATAAACGGCTTTTTTCGAAGCCGTTGCCCTATCCTATTGTGAGATATTCTAGTATTTTTTAGTCTAGGAATATCATCCAATAAAGGCTTTATTTCACTTGTAGTTAGTGGGCCTTTCGCTTCTATCAGTTTAACTATTTCTTCAATTGCCATTTTAAATCCGCTTGTTCTCATTCTTCTTCCCTCAGTTTCCATTTAGCCAAATCCCTAGATTTGGGGTTAGTTCTAACCACATCCTTACAGGCATGTAGTAAATTTTGAACGCTCTTATAGTTGGGCTTGTGTTTTGTAGGTTTAGTTTTATTTGATTTCGTGATAGAGCGAGAATTTAACATTCTCTCATAAACTTCCCTGCTAGTTAGTATTTCGCCACTATTTAATATTTCTATAATCTTCTCATAGTTTCTTTTATTTCTTCTCATAAGAAGTCCTCCAATGAGTTTTGCTGAACCCGAATAGGGTCAGTCTTCTTCCTTCTTTTCTTTTCGCCAAGACCTAAAATCCTACAATCCGAATTATTCAATTTAGTTTTAGCGTATTTCACAAATACTTCATCTTGTTTCATTTGTTTAAATATGCGAAGGTCTGCATTCTTAATACCAAGTCTTCGCAACAAGGAAGGAATTTTTGAATAAGTTCCCCTCTTAGGCATATTCATTCTGCCGTAGGTATTACCAGAATGAGCATAAGCAAGCATTTCATAAAAATAGTCTTGGCCCCATCTCCGCTTGACCACACCATCTACGAAAATCAATTTGTTCGGGTGCATATTCTCAACAAGCCAAGTTAAGATTTGGGTGTCGGAAGGCTTATTTACCTTCAATAATTCCATAACTAATTCACGGTCTGTTTCCTTAAGGTATTTCATTATCAATGAATAAGTATCTACCTCAGTATTTAATGGTTCTTCACAACGAGGAGCAATCTCTTTAATGCGTAGTTGCGACCATTGTTTTGAACCGGCTCTCTTGATTTGACACATTGTTTTGATTTCCTTAGGAACGCTTTTTTCATTGATTGAGGTCAATACTACTTGGCCCCGATATCTTCTAAGGAGGGTAAGAATAGAATCCTTTCTCGGTTTGTAGTGGACATCCTCAATAATAATTCCAGTGGTAATAGGAATAGACTTCCAATCAATATCCATTTCATTTGCATAGGCAACCACAGGATTAAGAAGATTCGCAAAGGTCTTAGCCTTTGTTGATTTTCCCGTACCGGCTTTTCCCGTCAAAAGAATAGGTCTTATTTTTTTGAGATTGGTGAAACCCATTAAATCATCCCCTTAATTTGTAGGATACGATTAAATCCATCCAATGTCAAATGTTCTTTGTTTGCTACGATATTTACTATTTCTCTAAACATTTTAAATTCCTCCTTGCTGTCCGGCAAATATTCCGGTATCATGTCCATTAACTTAAATAAATTAATATTTCCGCTTATTCTTAAGATTGGCCTCGGCCTTCCCGTGGATTCGGCTTCAGCCACCTTTGCTTTTATTTCGTGTTGCATAAGGCTTCTTTCGATGGCCTTTAAAAACTCTAAATTCCCTCTTATGGCTATGCGAATCCTAGTCCTATACCCAATAGAAGAATTGTTTACTCTTTCAATCAAAACATCAGTTCTCCCAAGAGATAATAAAATTCCAATCAACATATCTTTATTATACATTATTCTGCACCTCCTTGAATCCCAAGACCTCATGTTTCAATTTCAAAAAATTCAAAGAATAAGAAATTTCATTCATAAATCTTTCAGCCAAATCTTGGTCTACTATCGGAAGGACAATATTTAAAATAAATCCTCGATAGTCCTGAATAATAGCGGCCATCTCTTCATCTATTTCCTCAAGAATGCAAAGAACAGATGGGGTTTCGCCAAAATTAACCACTTCATGAGTACGAAGATACATAGAAATACCAGTCTTAATGATAGTTAAGTCCATACTATTTGGTTCTGTGAATAATTTGCAGGAAAACATGGACGATGGGCCATATTTAGAAACAAACTTACTCACTTCGCTCATAAATATCCCTACTTGAGTAGCCATTCTGTTCCGGCCAATATCCGGTTGTTTCTTGATTTGGGTGAAGGTTCCACCAATAAAAATGACCTGCTCTAATTTTTGAATGGCCCTCTTTTTCTGCATTCTCTTCTGCCCAGTTAATCATTGAAGCAATAGCGGTTTCTGCCCATTCAGCAACAAAACGAACAACATCATTCGTGAATGGCATATCGGTTTCCTCTTTAAGAATTTTCCGAATATTCAACTTTGATTGAATCCTCACAACCTTCAATTCTGGCCTTTCTGGAACAACTAAACCATCTTCTGTAAAATATGGAACATAGCGAACATCCATAACCTTAGGTCTTCCTTGAGTAGATGTAATGTCCTTTAAATGGGCTTTGCCGTCTTCTATTTTTAGACAGGTATATGTAATAAAATCTATAACCGTCAATTGTCCTACCTCAATCATTTGTTTCCTCTCCTGTAAATGCGTTCTGCAAAATATTTTCTAACATGCCTAGATTTTCACTTGAAATATTCTTAAGAGCCAGCGAAAGAATCGTTTTGAGTCTATCGTTTTCTTGTTGAATTTGAACAAACGGAGTCTGCGTTTTCTTGAGTTTAAAGTTTTCAAGAATCTTCATTCTAGTATTTGTCAATTTAACAGTATGGTCTTCCTTTTTCCGAATGTTCCAAAGTCTTTCGTGTAAGTGATGAAGTTGTTTGTCTCTTGTTTTGAACTCTGAATAAATACTAGAAATAGCCAAAGAAACTTGCGCCTTCGTCATCTCCGATATTTTTCTAACTCTTCCATTTACATCTGCATAATAGTGTGGTTTCCATGTCATTTTAATTTCTCCATTACTGTTTCTAGGGTATCAATATCTTCCACAAATTTATCTTCACGGATTCTATTCATTCTTGGGAATCTCAACCCTATATTTCCCTTTGCGTCTTGGCTAACCAAGTCCGACTTTATTTCTAATATTACATCGGGACTAACCGTGTAAATTCCATCTTTGCGCCCAACAATCTGCTTTTGTAGTTTATCAGTTAAATACACTAAATCAGCATCACTAAAGCCCGTTCCGACCTTTCCAATGCTAGTAAACCCATCATCTGATTTTACTCCGATTTCATAGGTTCCAAAAACATTCTTTCGATTCCCAGTTCCATATGAAACTGAAAGAACTACTACATCCAATTCAACAGTTGGGGGCTTATACTTAATCCAACCTTTACTTCGCTTCCCTGCTTCATACATTAAATTAGCATCTTTGATAATAATGCCTTCAAAACCATTACGAATTGCTTCATCATAGAAAAGCATAATTGCATCAGCATCATTCAAAACATTGTTCCATTGTTGAATAGGCATACGGTGTGCTTGATTAGGCAGATGTTCAAAGAATTTCAAGCGTTGTGAGAACGGCATTTCCATCAAAGTTTCCTTCTCCCACTTGAGGCAATCAAACATGACCCAAGCCACAGGAACACGCTCAATGGCGTTTTGGACATCTTTTGAATGCACCCTCGTTCCCATTTTTTTGTGTCCTGCTGGCGAACCGTCTGGATTGATGGGATAAATTTCACCATCAAAAATTGCCTCATTAACAGAATAACGCTTAACAATTTCCACAACATCAGGAAATTGGTTGGTGATGAGTTTTCCCTTTCTATTGTAAATCATAATGTTAAGTCCCGCTTTATGAATTTGATAACGGTTGCCATCATATTTGTAATCCACAATGTATTTTCTGGGCCATTTGCTCTTAGGTGCTTCCTTTGCCAACATTGGCTTAACGAACTTACCATAGCGTAAGTTTCTAGTTGGATTTTTACCATGATGATAAAAAGAAGTAATGGTATAAATCTCATTATGGTTTGCGTCCTTCTTAACCTCAGACACCTTTCTTCCATAATAATTAGCCATAAACTTGAGAACATTCCCTGTTGAGATACCGTTTCGTGGCTTTCGCAACCAATACCGAATAAACCACTTCCTTTCAATAGCATTCATTTTGTAAATCAATTCTGATACGACACCAAAATTGTCTCGGTTCCCACACTTAACATTTAAAATTTCCTTAACAGTAGGGAGAGTTGCTCCTTTAGACTCCGCAGAAGTATCTAAATGATAAATGGCTTCGCCCAAATCATCAGCAATAAATACTGCTGTTTCCATTTCTTCTTCATGGATTCCAAAAATATCTTCCATCCACTTAATCGCTTTCTTTTCAGCGATATCATTGACCTTTAAATCAAGAGCAAGTATTGTCCAAAATAGGCCCATCTGATGATAGTTCCCTGCACTCTTGTATTCTTCAAATGCCTTATTAATCATTTTCGATTGGGCCGTAGGAGTTTTTCCATCCATAGCCTCAAGCAAATTCGCTACTGTTTTCCACTTCATCATTTTCACTTCCGTTTAATTTATTATTTTTTTCTACGTATTCTTTATCTACAACAGAATGTTGCCAATGCTTGAAAACTCTTAAGAAATCAAAATTTCTCAATTCATCTCCTACCTCGTCAGGCATAAACATTGATGTTTCTTTCATCAGCATGATAGCACTTTGCGCCATAACAAAGGCATAGTTTTCTACTCGCCAATCGTCTCGCATTTCCCAATAAAAAATGAAAACTAAAGTCATATGTCTAGCAAACTGTATTTCTTTTTTCGACTTCCTCAATTTCTTTATTGACGATAGTTCTTTAGAGAATCTAGGCAGGTAGTCTTTATCTAAACAGGCTTGTTTCTCTAACACCCATTTATCAAAAAGTTTGTCTTCGCTGGCTGTTTTAGCCAGATGAAACATTGATTCTCCGAGAATCATTCTTCTTCCTCCTTTTCCAAATTTGAAGGCAAGAACAATCTCATTATTGCATTTTCAATTTCATTGAAACACTTTTCAATATGTTCAGGTTGAACCCTGCAACCCTTTCCACTATTCGGTGGAAGAGGCATTCGTTGTTCAACATAAACTGCCATTAAATCTACCATTTTACCAGCAGACATTTTAAATTTAGTTATTGCTCCATATCCATATTGTCTTTTAGGGTTAGCATTCCTAACCGCCTTCTTTGCTTGTAGTTCACTAATTTTTGTCATCTATCTCTCTCCTTAAAATTTCTAGTAGTTTTTTTGCTTCTTCCATATTCAAACGAATACCTTTTCTTGATGGTTTATCTTTAGAATACCACCGAATGTCCAAGACTTCGACATTCCAATATTTACCTTTTTTAACAATCACTTCATCAGTTTCGCTTCTGACAATATGACCAACTGCGTGTAATTCACTCATTTCTAACTTCCTCCCTAAATTTAGCCAAATCAATTCTTGAAGTAAAATACCTTGGGACTTCTAAATTATCCAGACGATTTACTACCCAACAGACTCCGCCAAGACTTGATATTTGAACAACCTCATACTGAGCAGAATTACCTTGAATAACTTCTTTTGTACCGACTTCGGGAACTAAGTTATACATTCTCGTAATTTCACCCGCTACATCGTGAATATTATCAACAACATATTTAATGATGTGCGCCCTTTGAATTGGTATTTTCGGAGCAACATCTATTTTCAATGAACCTGACATTTCACAAACCTTACACTTATTGCCCTCACAAATAGGGCATTTGATTTTTGCCTTATGCGGTGCAGGTAAAACAACTGTTATTGCTCTTTTCAATCAATCCACCCCATAATTTCATTCACTCTTTTTTGTAGTATTTCAGCAACATCCGGCCTTCCCATTGTTGAGATAATAGCCATAGCATCATTAATTACGGCTACTAAAGTGTCCAAAATCATTCCTCCACCAATACTGCAACATCTGTTGTTAAAAACAATAAAGCAATTGAGATTGCACAATTGAAACTGCCTTTAACAACCTTAACAGGGTCAATTACACCACCTTCAAGAAGATTTGAGAATTTGCCCGTAAGCGCATTGAATCCTATCTCATCCGTGTATTTTAATGTTTCTTCCGAGGGGTTTAATCCGCTATTTGAAAGTAATGCCCGAATGGGCTCATCCAAAGCATCAAAAACAATACTATGTCCAGTCTTCTCTAATTTAAGATGTTTTCTAGCAAGCAATAGTCCAAGACCACCACCAACAATAACACCCTCAGCCAAAGCCGCTTTTGTAGCGTTAAGCGCATCATCAAGTCTTTCCTTTGTTTCTCGCATTTGAATCTGCGAAGATGCACCGATTTGAATAGTAGCAACGCCTCCATTCAAAATCGAAATACGTTTCTTTAAACGAGATTTAACATAATTGTCCTCCGTGTCCTCAAAGGTTTGCTTGAGCATGGCAATTCTTTCCGAAACATCTCCTGTTCCGCCAATAATCGTAGTTTTCTCCTTTGACACAATAATTCTATCACAAGTCCCAAATTCTGTTGCCGTGATTCTTTCAGGCTCATCGTTGCTTTCATCGGTAAATAGGCGACCACCAACAGTAGCCACAATATCTCCTAATTCATCAATTTGAGCATCACCAAAGTTAGGTGCAGTAATCACACAAACCTGAACAGTTTTTTGTATGAGATTCATAACTACATTGTTCATGGCTGAACCTTCCATCCCCTTACAGAAAATAATCAAAGGGCGGTTTTCAGATGAAGCATGTTCAAGCATCGGTAGAATCATGTTGAAATTCCTAATGTTGAGGTTTGATGTAAAAATCAAAGGATTGGCATAGGTGGCCTTTCCATCCTCTCCATTTGCCATTAAATGGCTAAGGAAGCCTTCATCAATTTCTAAACCTTCACGAACAATAAGATTTGTTTTGTAGTTCGGGGATTCTTCGACAGTAATGATTCCATCACGACCAACTGCGTTTAAAGCCTGCCAAATCAACTTACCAAGGTAATCATCGTTATTTGCAGCAATAGTAGCAATATCAAAAATATTATCATCATTTACAGGTTTTGCCAATTCTTCAAGAGCAATCAAAACACATTCTTGTGCTTCTTCAATTTCTTTACGAAGAGTATGCAAATTATAAATTTCCTGCTTAAAGATGGCTTCACATAATGCTCTGGCAATAATACACGAAGTAGTTGTTCCATCGCCATTCAATTCTTGGGCCTTAGACGAAAGATTCTGCACCATTTGGACTCCCATTTGAATATACGGGTCTTTATCTGAAACATATTTAGCAATGGTCACGCCGTCATTAATGATAATTGGTGGTTCTCCCTGCAAAATAACTGTTTTGGCTTGTGGGCCAAGAGTAGGTTGAACAGTATTTGCTACCAAGTTAATACCTGCTAACAGTTTTTCTTTTACTTCTTCTCCATTAATAATCATTCCTTCACCGCCATAACATCTGTATATTTTACCAAAACATATTTACTCTCTGAATTTATCCGACTAAACTTGTCAAAGATGACCGTTTTTCCAACAATATCAGATTTTATCGCACAAGAAACAACTTTACCCTGATTATCAGACATCTGGACAATTTTACCCATACCAGACGAAACCGTCTTCTCAATAACTACCCATTCTCCAATCGCTTTCCATGTCATTCTTCTTCCTCCTTGGCATAATGTTCAATATTAACCCATCCCTTGTCTAAAGCACGATTAATGTAAGTCCAAATATGGTTCTTGTGAAACTCTTCAAGGTCTTTATCCTTTTGAGTTTTCTTGCCAAAAGTAATTCCACGGTTCTTTCTCGGTACGCCTTTATCCTTGGGATGGTTCGCCTTATGTCGCTGTTGTCTATCTAAAAGCGAAATACTTTCAAATTCTCTCATAGGGCGGTCTGGATATTTAGACGCACTGCTGAGTCCACTTCTAATCGTTTTGTATGTTTGTCCGGTTTTAATTGTTTTCTTCATTCTTCTTCCTCCTTTAGTTTTTGTGTTTTTATGTGTTCTCCATCAATATAGATTTCAAGTTCACTTGGATGGCGATTGACCCAAAAGCCATAATGCCCATCAGTAGACATCTTTCCGCCAAGAACATAAGCACACGCCATATTCTCTTTCCAAATATTAATTGTTCGCCAGTCAGTTCCACTGAAATATGCCGCACCAAACGGATGAGTATGAATCCAGCACTTAATCGGCAATTTCATTCCAGTCAAAAGATTGGGGTCAATTGTCAAATAATCAACATATCCAGCAGTTCCGGTTGAAACATAGATATCGTTCTTAGAATCAACAATTGCCTGAACTTCAAGGTTTGGCAAAATTTCAGTAGAAGCATGCCAAATTGCATCGTGCAAAGGAACCATATGTTCCGAATCCTCAACATTGCGAAAATCTCTGTTTTTAATAGTATTTGAACTGTTTAACAAACATTGTGTCCAAACAT
>MDTC01160699.1_pt1 | contig 13087 bp, 10 predicted proteins | sample 811181 | NCBI WGS metagenome assembly MDTC01 (sample SAMN05326644, study PRJNA326480) | marine metagenome | isolation source: seawater | place: Pacific Ocean: North | collected 2011 | reverse complement strand
TATTTTTAATGGGATTATCTGGAGGTGCCGTGGTTCCTCTTCTGCAGGAGTACCTGGCAACCTATATCGGTCTCCATGGCTCATTTATCATTGTTTTTTTCTGTTACTTGACCTTGATTGCGATGACACACTTTACTCACGAGATAGCGAAGTTGGCCAATGATCATCAGCCTCAGTTGGAATTAACTTGATAGAGCGTCTCATTTGGGCCAATCATGCCGAGATGTTCGCGCGCATTACTACTGAGCAGCTTACCGTCTTGCTTCAAATCCTCGACTGCCTTTTCGAGACGCGTATTATCCTGGATAACTTTCTTGTTATCTTCCTCAATTGTGTCAATCTTTTTAGTTATCTCGCGGTACCGTCTATAGCCGCTATCTGAAAACCATAGGTGGACCTGAAGACACATGACACTGGCAATCAACCCGATGCGCACAATGGAAGTGCCAAGCATTCGCAACATAGACTCTAGCCTTGTTCAGCGACTTTTTGTTTTAAAGCGCGCCTATTGAGGTAATAATCATTTGGAAAGGTTGCAGCGTGACCAAGCTCTTTTTCAATCCAGAGTAATCGATTGTATTTTGCCAATCGATCGCTTTGTCTCAGTGGTCCGGTTTTAATCTGCCTGCAAGCTAGACCAACAGCAATATCTGCAATAATTGCATCCTCGGTTTCTCCAGACCGATGTGAGACTATTGTGCCATAGCCATTTTTCTGAGCCAATGAGGTAGTTGCTATGGTCTCACTGATGCTGCCTACTTGATTTGGCTTTAATAGAATGGCGTTTGCAATACCATCTTGAATACCTGAACTCAGGCGCTTCTCTTGTGTGACAAAGATGTCGTCGCCAACAATTTGCACCTGTTTGTTCAATTGCCTTGTGATACTTTTCCAGGTTTGTTCGTCGTTATCTGCGGCAACATCCTCTAGCGATAAGACTGGATAGTCGTTGACTAGCATTGAAATATATTCAATCCACTTGACGGGATCAAGTATATTTTTTTCGCTTTTGTCAATAAAATAGCCTTGGCCGCTATGATACTCACTCGCCGCAAGATCAAGGGCAATGCCTACTTGCTGAGTGGTGTAGGCAGACTTATCGATGGCCTGTGTGATAGCATCAAGTGCTTGACGGGCGTCGTGCATATCTGGCGCGAAGCCGCCTTCGTCGCCCCTTCCAGCTCTTCCATACTGAGCCACGAGTATCTCATTGAGATAGTGAGTGATCTCCGCACCAGCACGTACGGCGTCACTGAACGCATTAAATCCATGTGGCACGAGCATGAATTCTTGTATCGCTAATTGATTATCTGCGTGCCTTCCCCCGTTGATGACATTCATGAAAGGGATTGGCAACTCGTGTGCATCATTTGAAAGAAATGCATACAGTGGACGATCACATGACCGTGCAGCGGCTCGTGCAAAAGCTCCTGATAGCCCTAGTAGTGCATTGGCACCTAAGCGGGACTTTTGTTCTGTTGCATCGAGCTCACAAATCCTTCTGTCAAACGCATCGATTGAGCTAAAGGTTTGATCTTTAATGTAAGCATTCAGGTATGATTCAATATTCCAAACGGCCTGTAAAACCCCTTTACCAAAATAACGGGACATGTCCGCATCACGCAATTCAGTTGCCTCGTATTGTCCTGTTGACGCGCCAGAGGGTACTTGCATGAACCCTACCGAACCATCCTTTAATAAGACTTTGCATGCGATCGTTGGTGTTCCTCGAGAATCTAATACTTCTGCTGCTGCGATCTCGGCTACGGTAAACGTCTTCATATCAGCCCCCTCCGATAACCTAACTACCCAACCACTTTGGATGTTATTGATGATTTCACTAACTGATCAATGGCTAGCCATTGACGCACGCAAGACTCGAACGACTTAAGCGGAATTGAGTTTGCCCCATCACTTAGCGCCTGATCTGGATTGGGATGCGTCTCTGCAAAAATTGCTGCGATACCAACTGTCAACGCTGCCCTAGCAAGGACATTGGCATATTGTCTTTGTCCACTCGACTGCCCATTGCCCGCACCTGGAAGCTGTACTGAATGCGTCGCATCGAATACTACTGGATAGCCCATATCGCGCATGATTGACAGCCCCCTGAAATCAACCACAAGATTATTGTAGCCAAAAGTGGTACCACGCTCACAAAGAAGAATATTTTTATTACCTGTATTGAGTGCTTTTTCCAATACATGCGCCATATCAGCAGGCGCTAAAAACTGTCCTTTTTTAATATTCACAGGCAGTCCTGTTTGACATGCTGCTCGAACAAGATCTGTTTGCCGGCAAAGAAATGCTGGGATCTGCATAAAGTCGACAATATCTTTCACTTGATCCACCATGGCACAGTGGTGAACATCAGTGATAATTGGCAAACCAAACGACTGCTTAACTGTTTTCAAAATCCCAAGTGCTTTTTCAATGCCAATCCCTCTAAACCCAGCGTCTGATGTCCTGTTGGCCTTATCAAGCGATGCCTTAAAAATGAGATTGATTTTGTGGCTGTCTGCAATACGCTTGAGTTCTTTGGCGCATTCAAATACGACTGATTCGCTCTCGACGACACAGGGCCCAGCGATGATCGTTAGTGGCTGATCGTTACCAATGTTATAAGTGGTTATGTCATGCTGCACGAGATGTGCCTCCTTTTGATTGATGATATTGGCTTGCGGCTTTCAAGTAACTTAGAAATAAGGGATGTGGTGTGAGCGGCTTAGAGTTAAATTCAGGGTGAAACTGACACCCGATAAACCACGGATGGTCATGTAGTTCAACCATATCAATAAATCCTGTTTTTTCTGACTTTGCTGACACCTTTAAGCCGGCCTGGTCAAGCTTATCCAGATAAAGTGGGTTGACTTCATAACGATGTCGATGCCGCTCAGATATTTGATTGGTAGCATATATTGTCTGACTGTGGGAACCGGGCACTAAGATATCTGTAACAGCACCTAAGCGCATGTTACCGCCCATCATCTGTTCGTCTGACGCAAGAGATTTGAGTTCGTCAATCAGGCAGACAATTGGATCTGGCGTCTTCGAGTCAAGCTCCGTACTGTTGGCATGATGCAGGTTTAACACATCTCGGGCAAACTCAATCACGGCAAGCTGCATACCGAAACATATGCCTAAGAATGGTACTGATTTTGTCCGTGCCCAACGAATCACTTCGAGCTTACCTTCAGAACCGCGTTCGCCAAAACCACCTGGCACTAAAATAGCATCTGGCCCCAAAGCTTCAAGACGCTCCAGACTGACTGTCTCCGAATCTAGATACATTACCTCAAGACGCTGGCTCAGATGCATACCCGCATGCATTAATGCTTCATGCAATGACTTGTACGCATCCTTGCTTTTAGTGTACTTACCAATGATAGCGATTTTAAGGACTTGTTGAGCTTGTTTCTGCTTTTGCACTAACGATTGCCATTGGTCTAACGACGGCTCTTGAGAGGCCAATTGAAACTGTTTCGATACCAGTAAATGCACCCCTTGTTCAAGCAGCACGGTAGGCAACATGTAGATACTATCAACATCTGGTATCGAAATGACGTGACCATTTGCCACATTGGTAAATAATCCAATTTTTTCTTTTTGGCCTTTAGAAATCTCAGTTTCAGCTCGACATATTAAGACATCAGGTTGAATACCGATAGACCGTAACTCTTTGACAGAATGCTGTGTTGGTTTGGTTTTCATCTCACCGGCTGTGCGCACATATGGGAGATAAGTTAGATGCATAAACATAACATGATGATAGCCATGCTTTATGCGCAGCTGTCGAATGGACTCGATGAATGGTAGCGATTCTATATCTCCGACTGTCCCGCCAACTTCGACCAAAGTGATATCATGCTGCTGACCGACAGACTCAATACATGCCTGGATATGATCGGTGATGTGGGGGATTACTTGTACGGTTTTACCTAGATAGTCGCCGCGACGCTCTTTGCGAATAACCTCGCCATAGACTTGGCCAGATGTGATGTAATTCGTTGCACCTTTGAGACTGACGGAGAGAAAGCGTTCGTAATGACCTAAGTCAAGATCTGTTTCAAACCCATCTTCGGTTACATACACTTCGCCGTGTTCAGATGGGCTCATGGTTCCAGGATCTACATTGATGTAGGGATCTAGCTTCATACATGTGACCTTGTGTCCACAGGCCTCGAGTAGTGCGCCAAGTGCGCCAGCGGTGATGCCCTTGCCCAGTGATGAAACGACCCCGCCTGTTATGAATATATATTTCATGTATGATGCCTCGCCAATTGAGGTTTGCTTGCTAATCCAATCCGATATTGTAGCAAATCATTGCTCATTAAAAAAGCTTTGCAGCATAAAACTCAACTTGTCTAGATATGCGCTTATACTCTGTCAGGATTATCGTATTGGCATCTCTCTAAACTAGAGCGTCATACCTTGTATTTTTTCATTGGTACTTTCCACATGACTATCGGCCCTGTCCGTGGAATTGATGCCGGTTAATTTGGGGCTAAACAAGCCATACGGATGCTGGACGTGATCGTCTTGGCATTGTCTGTCTTGCTCCGGAGATCGCGTATGGGTTGGTGCGTCTGACTGTACTGCATTGTGATCTTGAACATCACAACTTAAGTCATGCGAGGACTGATTGTTCGTATCCGTGATTTGCCCTGGATGCGCATCGCTGCGCATACGCTCTGCAATCAACAATACACTTTCCGTGATTCCCGCGGCGCAAGCCCAATGCAACGCTGTAGTATTGCCGTAATATTCTCCAGATTTCACGGACGGATTTGCGCCGATATCAAGAAGCATGCCGACTAAATACTTTAAATTATGGTGTTGCGCAGCAAGCATCAAAGCCGTTTTTCCCAAGGCAGTAGACGCATTAGGATCGAAACCTTTATGCAGTAAAAGTCGTGCCAATACTTCTTTATAAAAACACTTTTCATCCCATGGCGAGTGATTGTACGCTTCGACACAGTCTGCAAACACAAAACCTTGATTGGGATCACACCGTGGATCTTGCAGCAACTGCTCAACAACGTATTGACGCTGGTGAAGGGAGTAGGATCGATCTGTTTCGTTACCTCCGGCATCACATGCGAAATTTAAAGCTGATCGCCTGTGCTTGTTGACACGATTAAGATCAACTCTGGGGTCTTGCATGAGCGCACGAAAGACCACAAGATTGCTTAACTGAACCGCTATCATCAGCGTAGTATTGCCCCGTGAATCTTGTAAATTAGGATCTATTCCTTCAGCTTGTAAAAAGATTTTCACGAGCATATCGTGATTGGTAAGGACTGAATACATCATTGGCGTAGCAACCCAATCAAACAAATTTAAATTTGCATATCTTCTCAGTCTGTACCCATAGTCTGTGCGAAGATATTTATAAAACTTTTCAAGCGATTGTTCTGGTGTCAAACGCGTGAAAATATTCGGGTTGACGCCTGGATGCTGCAAGAGCATGTTCAAAATCGCTTCGCGCACCTGAAAGTCTGTTTCTGTCGCTCCTAACAATGCCATTGTTGCACGGTGTAGATAAGTATCACCTGCAGCAGCATCTTTATTGGAGTCATTCGGACCATTCAGATCAATGGATAAACGGCCACTATCAAGCAATGCCTTGATTACATACAATGCGCCTTCATCAAGCAGCCAACTGAAAAAACCAGGGAACTCTTTTATCTTAGCCAACACCCAATCACAATCTTGAACACTCAGCACCAGATCACTAACCGCACCCTTACTAATGAATGTCTGAAACCACCACACAGTAGCATTTAACCGATTACTTGGGTTTTTCGTTGGGGCGATAAATCCTGCACGATGCATGAGACATACTCCAATTGTTGCTAAATTTTAATATCATCACATCGCACGATCATTCACAAAACACCCCTTGTTGATTCGGTGTAACCATAACAAGATACACTTGAATCGCAAAGCTAAATGTCTGAGATGCTTGCTACATCATTATGCATTGTATGATAAGAAGATTAGAATATCAACATGCCAAGTTCGCGCACCCAAACCAGTATACAAAAAAGGTGGCAAAGAACATCCATTTGAGTCTTTTTTACCAATAAGAGGATGACCATGTCCTTGTTACATAAGGATAATCAGGTTATGATAATCGGTCATACCACTTATGGATAAACCATGCTTGATCTTGTACTTTCCATTGGTGCCATTGCAGTGAGCGCTGGCTGTGTTATATCGGCTTTGCAGATCAAAGCCATATTGCAGGCACAGCAGTCGCAACAACAACAGGCGATGCAATCACTGCAAGAGCAACTGCAATCTTGCTTATCGCGCTTAGAAAGCCATGGGCAGACCCACATGCAACTGGTAACCAATAGCGCCAAACAAAGCCAGCAGCTCTCTGAGCTCCAGCGCAAACAAGATGCTCTGCAGCAACTGATTGTGGAACAACAAAATAAAAATCTGGTCCAGCAACAAAAGAGCTTGAATGATTTGATGCAAGATATTCGCGCGCAACTAACCACAACGTTGCAGCAACAAAATCAAAGTACCAATCAGCAGATCGCTCAATTGCAAAAAACGGTGGATGAACATTTGCTTCGTATTTCCGGACAAGTCGAAAAACGCCTTAGTGATGGCTTCGCCAAGACCAATACGATTTTCACCGACGTGATCAAACGCCTAGCGATGATTGATAAGGCGCAACAGGAAATCAATGATTTATCCAGCAACGTGGTCAGCTTACAAGACATCCTCAAAAACAAACAAGCGCGGGGGCATTTTGGCGAAGTTCAACTGAGTCAACTGATCAAAAACTGTCTACCAGAAAAACATTACGCATTTCAGCACACATTTAATAACGGTAAGCGTGCTGACTGCGTGCTTTTTTTACCTGAGCCCACGGGGACAATTGCCATTGATGCCAAATTCCCGCTGGACAACTATCGTGCTAGTTGTGACCATAGTGATCCCATACGCCAAACCAAGGCAAAGTCTCTATTCAAACAAGATATGAAAACCCACATTAAAGACGTGGCTGAAAAATACATCATTGCTGATGAAACCTGCCAAGCTGCCGTGCTGTTTATTCCTGCTGAATCGATTTTCGCTGACATTCACGCTCAGCATGGTGATCTCATTGATTTTGCTTATCAGCGAAAAGTCTGGCTAGTGTCACCAACAACGATGATGGCCATTTTGCATACCACGCAAGCGGTCCTAAAAGATTTGCAAACTCAAGCTCAAGTGGGCATCATCAAAGAACACTTACAATACCTTGCTGAAGACTTTAATCGCTTCCAAGACCGTATGGATAGCGTGGCTAAACATATCAGTGATGCCAATAATAAAGTGGGGCAAGTTAAGATATCTGCGCATAAAATCAGTAAGCGCTTTGCTCAAATAGAAAAAGCCGAAATTCCTGACCAGACAGCAAGCTTGAGTAATCCACTCTTGATACCGCAAGTAGAAACCGTTGAACCATAGGATGATAGCGATCCCAGCCGACTGTAAATGCCTGTCTGGCCCACCAAGGTGAATTATTGGATCATCGCTGTTCTATATGACTTGAATACTTTCATTGACACACGATTTGATATCGTCTAAGTCACCGTTTGACTCACATTGATGGCTCGTGCAAACGTCACCATAAAATAGTTGAGATCAATCGATTTTGTATGGTTTAAGGTAAAAACGACGCCCAAAATACACCAGTGGACTCAGCTGTCTATTCTTTATTTGCTTTTCCATAAAAATCTTTCCTTCCGTGAAATTGATATATCATGTATAGCACATATCTGAAGCTTTAGAGTTTTTTTTCCATACGCACAACTCTTAGATTGACCTGCGTCAACCGCTATTGCTAATTGACTAACTGGGATCACTGATTCATGCTTACGCCTTATTCATTGATTGATCTTACTGCTGCTAGCCATTGATCTGGACAAAAGCGATTGTTGAGATTGGTGATTGGATTCACTTTGCATCGAGTTCCGATGCTGGGTTGATCAGTAGAGAAAAACAGAGTTGTGCAACAAAACGCGCCCGGAGAGATTCGAACTCCCGACCGCCTGGTTCGTAGCCAGGTACTCTATCCAGCTGAGCTACGGGCGCATTTATCTTGGGCTATGGTATCAAAGTTCATGCATTAAAGCAATGCGCATCTCTCAGTTTACTATTTCAATCTTGTTGATTCATTCGAGCTTAGCGATTCATCATACCGTGTAGCATATTGATCATTTCTTTTTTGCTGTTTTCAATCGCTTGGGTATTTTCACTATTTAAAGTATTTCTTTTTGAACGAAACTCATAGTCACGTCGTGATGCATTCTGATTAGCCGTGGTTTTCTTGATCATTCGAATATCGTCCTCGGCTAGAGCGACACAGGCTGGACTCTTCTGATCGACCAGGCACTCACAAAAGTCTTCATCATAGTCACTAAAATTCGTTTTATGATTGCGGCAATCTGGTCGACACAATTGATCGAGTGTTTTTCGCCCCTCGGGTGCGAGTTGCTGCTGGAGCTCGACATAGTCTTTATAGGTGCATCGAAATGGACATATTGCATTGGTGCCTTTGTATTCAGATTTTAATAACTTTACAAACTTTGGGAAATGATTTGGATAAACCTCTTCAATGAGGGTACTGAGTGCATAGCCAAAGCCTCGATCCAACCAAAAACGCATTGTTTCGACTGCTTTACTATCAAGCGCTTCATTTTTAAATAAATCTTCAAACACAATAAACATATGTTCTGTTGGCACAGCCCAACCACGCACATTGAGACAAAACTTTTTTTTAGCATGCTCAGGTATACGATCATGACGCGTTTGTGATTGCTCATTGGCTTCTGGCGCCGGTAGTGTGCTGTGCAAGTGAGGGTTTGGCCTGAACTGCATCGGCTTATTGGCGACTATACAGATTGCTGAGCCACAAAAAAATATCACTAGCGCGACGATTTTTGACACCACTGAGCAATTCACAAATTTTGGGCTCAGCACCGTGGCTTCTCCTTATGGGACATATCTTTATGATCATACATCATCTATTCTGTCACAATCAAAGATTAGTTACTCTAAACGGATGACATGTTGGCGATTGTATTGACTTTATGAGAGAAATATGTTACCATGTTACTAAATAATAAAAATAATAATACAATGCCAAGATTCTTTAATTACGCCTTTACGCCTCCTCATTCACCTAACAGTGCGCCTGTCACACCCACTGGGCATCAACATGCACAAGGTCTAAATCTTGATCCTGGCGCTGATTTTCCTGATGCATCTTATCAATCGCCATTACCAACGATACAAGATGAGTCTCTGATTATACCACATGCGCCAATTGCAGCCCATAACCCCAATACTCCAATCATGATACCGCCGCCGTTTTTTATCTTTCGATGCACTAATACCCCCATCAAACAGACCGAACTTCATGACACTAGCCTTGACCATGATGACGTAATTGACGCATTTTTATCAGACATCAAAGGTTTTACCGCAGACCAAATTAGAGATTTCCAATGTCCAATCACGCAATCGATCTTCAAAGATCCTGTCATTGCCAGTGATGGTAATACTTACGAATATGATGCGTTACTTGCCTATGTTGAATCGATTGACAATCCTAAGAAAGTGAAAAGTCCGATTACCAAGCAACCTTTGAGTCCGACGTTGACCCGTAATAACGCTATTCAAAAAATCCTCAATTCATTTATTCAGGAAATTAATGATACCAACTGGTGCCCTACTGAAAAAGAGAATACGCCACTTAAAAACTCTCTGTTTTCACGGCGTTCTGCATCTTTTGATCATGATGTGCCGCTCAAGCGAGCGCGAAAGTAGCACCTTATGTCATTACAAGACGAACTGCAATTCATTTGCTACTGCTCACCGTTACATACGGTGTTTTAAGGCTTACTGTGGACTTTCGTATTGGATACTCTTAGAATACATAATAAGTTATCAATAGAGTAATCATGACATCACTATTCGGTCGTTTTCAAAGATATTTTACAATTGGTGTTGTAAGTATTCTCATCATTTATTTCGGGCTAAGCGGACTCTTTGTCTTAAAAGCATCTCTTACCGATTTCGCCTGTCCTGGTAAGGACAATCTGCCAACGGAATGGTATTTCCCAGATAAGATTGCGGCTAAAATTACCCTGGAACGCTATCCGATGCTAGACCGCACCGATTGGCAGCTACCTAGTTATCAAACTGTTGTATTTAAGAGTAAAATGCCAAATGTTGATATTTCTGCCTGGTATACCAAAATTGATCGACGAGCCCCCGTTGTCATTGTCGTGCATGGCATAAGGCCTAACTGTAAAAATGCTTACGAGAGTCTTCTGATTAGTGGTATGCTTGCTCGTGGCGGGATTAATGTACTTAATATTGATCTTCAAAATCATGGTGATAGCAGCAAATACTCAAACTTCATTGCCTACGGGCAGCGGGAGTATCTCGATCTATTGGGCGCATATGACTGGCTGCGTTCTCAAGGTTTTCAGGCCAATCAGATTGGATTAGCAGGCTTATCTTTGGGCGCCGTGACTAGCGCGATAGCTTTTAGTAAAGAGACTGATATTCGGGCTGTGTGGCTTGATAGTCCGTTTAGTGACTTTGACAGCATGTTTTGTTACGAGCTCAATAAGCTCTATCTCCCCTGTTTTTTCAGGTTTGGCGTTGAATGGATTGGGCAGCTGCTTTTGGGTATATCTCCGAATACTATTCTACCCATAGAGGCAATATCGGATAGCCCGCATCGGTATATTTTCCTCACACATGGTATGGATGATACGAGAATCCCTTTCTCTCATGCGCAGACTTTTCTTTCATTGGCACAATCTCGTAATGCTAATATCGACGTTTGGTTTGTTGAAGATAGTATGCACCTTGAAGCCATGTTGCAATTTCCCAGAACATACCAAAAAAAATTGGTTAAGTTTTTTAAAACGAGGCTGGCTACTGTTCAGTCATGATGCCATTGAGTTTGCGGTGATCTCAGGTTAATGGCAACAACTGGGCATGCGGTCTTGTCATTGATTGGGCACACCCTTGGCTAACCCTCAACAGCGTCAAAAATATTGGTTCATCAGCTGAGCTAGACAATAACTCTGATCTCCTAATTGGTGCCTTAATGTGGTTAATCTACGAAAATAATGCGCAATATCCATTTCATCGCTTACACCCATCCCACCATGTAACTGTACTGCTTGTTCGCTGATATATTGGGCGTAGTCATTGATTTTTAATTTCGTAAACTCAGCCAATTCTTTCACGGCAGTAGCGTCTTTCTGTTGTAGTTCATGTGCTAATGTCATACTCATAGATCGTGCTAGTTCTTCCTGTACATACATTTCAACCAGACGGTGTTGTAGTAGCTGAAACTTGCTTAATGGTTGCCCAAACTGTTCCCGGCTTTGCAAATAGGCTTTTGTCTTGAGATTGAGCGCTTGCATGATGGCAACGGCTTCTGCACTGATGAGACTGATTGACTCAACGCGTGCATTTGGTATCAATGTGTCATCACATTCGAACCATGCGTCCGATTGAACGTTAATCCCTTCAATCGTCACTTGACTCATGCTGGTATCATCAATCATGGTAAATGACTTGAGTTTGACCTCATCGACGGGCACGATGAATGCTTGAATATTCTGGTTAGACTCGTTCGTGGCGAAAACAATAATATCGGTCGCAAATTCAGCACCAGTTGCCATGGTGGTTGATCCCGATAATTGCCATTGACCATTATCTAACTGCTTAGCCATGATTTGATTATCAGTTGAGAGGAAAAATTGGTGACATACCGGCGGTAGTGCGGCGATAACCCGCTTATTTCCTTGAGCAATTTCTGGCAGATAGTCTTGTTTCAGGCCTTCACTGGCATGTCGATAAATCATCATACTGCCAATGTAACAAGCGGCAAATGGTTCCACTACCAAACTTTTTCCCAATGAAGCCATGATCACATTCATATCGGCAATGGTTGCATTAAATCCCCCAAATTTTTCAGAAAACGGCATCGCCAATAGGCCTAGCTCTGCCAACTTTTTCCAAATATCGTGGTTAAAGTACTGCTTTTTTTCTAAATCCTTACATCTTTTCTGAAAGTCATAATCACTTGCCAATAGACGATCAATACTGTCGGCGATCATTTTTTGTTCATCGGTTACTGAATATTCCATTATCCTCTCCTACAATCCTAATATCATTTTAGCAATTACATTGTATTGAATTTCATTTGATCCAGCATAAATGGTTTCTTTACGATGATTCAAATACTGATTGCCCAATAAGTTAGCCTGATTCTCGAATGTTCCATCAAAATAATTCGGTGCAAGCTCAGCCCCGTTAACAACAGAAAACTCTTGATAAAGTTTTAGATGCAGATCGGTAACTGCCTGTATTTGTCTGGATACTAACACTTTGAGCAATGAGGCAATTTTTCGTGCGTGCATTTTATCGGTATGTGTGATTGCCCTTATCATAGTGAGTTTTGCTGCTAATAAATCGGCTTCTGTTTGAATCACTTTCATTTTGAGGACATCTAGATATGTTTGATCGTTTTGCGGTAACCTTGATGCTTTCTTGATTGCCACTTTCATATTTTCTATGACATTTTCTAACCAGGCTATGTTTGCCCCAAACGATGACCGTTCAAACATAAGTAAATATTTTGCGTAATCCCACCCTTTATTTTCCTCACCAATCAGATTATCCGCTGGTACGCTCACATTATCGAATATAACTTGATTAACCTCATGACTTCTATCTGCAGTGATAATTGGTGTGATCGTGATTCCAGGTGATTTCATATCAACTAAGATGAATGAGATACCAGCTTGAGGCTTGCTGTCTTTATTGGTTCTCACTAGACAAAAAATCCAGTCAGCGTGTTGTGCCAATGTGGTCCAAATCTTGCTACCATTCAAAACATAGTTATCTCCCTCTTTTACGGCACTCATTTTCAATGAGGCTAGATCAGAGCCTGCATTGGGCTCAGAGTACCCTTGACACCAGATATGGTCTGCGTTTTTTATTTTAGGCAGGAAAAATTCTTTTTGGGCATCATTACCAAAAGCCATCAGTA
>MDTC01122805.1_pt1 | contig 13089 bp, 23 predicted proteins | sample 811181 | NCBI WGS metagenome assembly MDTC01 (sample SAMN05326644, study PRJNA326480) | marine metagenome | isolation source: seawater | place: Pacific Ocean: North | collected 2011 | reverse complement strand
GTTCTTTTACTAACGGTTGTATTCTGTCATAGGCAGTATCAATCCTTTCTTGTTCTCTATCAATTTGATCTTGGATTGTATCGTTTTTATTAGCACCTGCATTTTCGGCCTGTTCTATCTTATCTTCTGACTTTTTAATGATAAGGTTATATCGATTGATTTCAGTTTCTAGTTGAGTAATTTTTTCTGTAGTTTCTAAACTTGCTGAAGTCTGTTCTATATGTGCTTTAGATAGATAACCAAAGATACCCATGCTTGTTATAAACATAAGCACGGCTACTGCTACTGCTAGATAAGTTTTTAACCACCATTTAGCCCTGCTCCAGTATCTATGTAACCAAACGGCTGTAACAAGTTTACCTATTTCTAAAGCCGTACCCATAATCATAATAGGCACTGCGGCCGCGGCAAAAATAGCCACTAGTCCTGCTATACTATAATAAATTGCTACTGCTGAAATACTTAAAGCAGATAATAAAACTAATATACCTAATAACATATCTGTCCTTATTGATTATGTATTTACCTGACGAAACGCCAAGTGTTATCAACACTGTTAATACAAGCTACCTCTTTGAAGTCTCTTTGCTTGTTATTATAGTATATTTGACTCATGATTACCCTACAATAACCACTGCCTTGTGGGTATGTCATAACAATTTTTACGGCACCTCTTGCACCTGAATTACCATTGTACCATCTAGTAGTTTGGCCATTTTGTAAATTATTCAATGCAAAGAAGACTGCATTTTCTTGTTGTTTTCTATCATAGTCGTTCATCATATGACTACGCCATTTCATAAAATTGTATGCGACTGCAACAGTGCTATTGGCTGGATGGTAATATTGACTTGTACTGGCTCCTGTGCTATAGCTTGTCTGTTGGAATTGAGTGCCGGTTGTGTTACAGCCAACTAATAATCCAAAACTAATTGTAAGGATGGCTAACGACTTCCCAACTTCCGTCCATCTTTTGACATACAAAGCCACGTTGGTACTGATCTTTTCCATTAAGATTAATTTCATAAAAATACTCCCTACATTCTTTTGCAACTCCACTGTATGCTAAAAAATGTTTGTTCTTAGGATTGTCTGTGCATTTCACATCGACCCTGCTATTGGCTTTGTTTCCATTTTGTAATGTATATTCACTATCAGTGTGACAATACTGTGGTTCGAATTGTGCCATCACAGGAACTTTGTTAGAGGAGCAGGCACTTAACGAAATGACCGCCCCTGTAATAATTAAGGTATTAATTAGTTTGAACTGCTTTAGCATTTTTTGCCTCTGCAATAAGTTGATCAAAAACTTCTTTGTTCATTCTAAGTTTCACAAAGGTATACATTTTACCTTGATACTTGAAAGTACCTGTTTCTTTTGCAATATGCTCTCTGATAGTAGTGTCCTTAACTACATAGCTGATCGAAGTGCTTGTAGTCTTTGTCTCAGCACCATTACTACCTTTAAATTGTAGTTGTGTATTGGAATTCACTTCACTATTGATACGTTTTGCAAAGTTATTCATTGCAATAGCATACATCTGTTCTTCTGCGGCTTGTTGGAAAACACTTTCACCTGCACCACAGGCAAACACATAGTCTTGTTTCCACCAAAACCAACCCTTAGACCCTGTTTCTACACAGTTCGCATACCATTTAGGTTGTGCATAGTCTTCACGTTCGGCGATCGTTACCATTCCTGAACATGCTTGAAGCATACCTACCATAGTTACTAATGCGCCTAATTTAAAAATGCCTTTCATCAAAGCCTCCGTTTCATAGTTGTTGTCAATGATTCTTTCATTGTGTTTACATTATACATTCTTAGTTTTATATTGTCAAGATTTTTTGGATAAATCATTTGCCAAAATTTCTTTTACCTTTTTTATTTTAGAAATGATAAGTTTACTGTAGTTTGGATTTGTACTCCATTCACTCAAAAGAGGCACAAGAGCATACACATCATGGTCTCCTGTTTTGAGTTGATAATCTCTTACTTGTCTAAAGTCTTCGTAATGGGGAAGTCTGTTAATAATAGATACCATGTCCTGTACTGATTGGCATTTGGTTATGTAAGTTTTCACACCCCATTTTACGTTTGGATTATCTTTTGGTTTTAGTTGTGCTTCTTTTACATTCCAAGTTCTTATACCAAAAAGATTATTTCCTTTCAGTGCAAATCTACTCGTACCATATCCTGTTTCAATGACAGCCATTGCAACAATAATTTCTCGTGGCACTCTTTGTTCAACAGGAGTGGTTAAGTTAACATAGTCTATACATTTTGTTACTGCTCTAACGAAAGAATTATTATCACTATAGTTCATATCAGGTTCGAAGAAACCATAGTTTTGCCATTCTAGTTGCACTTCATTCTGAACAGTCTTTGTTATCTTAGCCACTACCCATTTGTTCGGTTGTGTGGTACCAGCAATATATGATCCTGCAATCGTGATGAGCCAAAACAATGTATATAAAAATATTGTTCTAATTCGTTGCGGGATCTTTTTCCAAAGTTTTATGGCCATCTGTAAAAAATATGTGTTCCAATTCTACCCACTAAATCCAACTGAGGTGCCCATTTTGGACTAACATAAGTTGCATGGTAGTGTGTTGAACTTTCAGTCACTCCTCTAAATTTAGATTCGTTTACAATTCTATAAGCAATTTCCTGTGCTTTTCTCCAAGCATCACCGTCGACTACTTTGTCTGCCTTACCATCACAGTACCAAGAGAACTGACATCTATGTTTGATTGGATTATACTTACGTTGGTTGTCCGGAAGATCAGGGTTTTGTTTTGTTTTCCAACTCTCACGAACTGGTCCTTGTAGTATTACTTCGCAAATAGTATTAGGATACCTTGCATCATTTACTCTATTTAGAACTACATCCGCAACGGCATATTGGCCTGCAATTGGTTCTGACTTTGCCTCAAAATAAATATTCATGGCCAGGCAGTATAACTGCGGATGACTAGATTCTGTATATAACTCGCCTTCCACTGCATTTTGTAATGTTATAGCCCCTGCATGACTCATATGACTAATGGACGTAACAAACACTACAAAAAAAGCGAGGTTCGAGAAAAACCTCATAGTATAATATTTACAACGGTTAATTAAAAACTTAAACACCAACATTAGTTTCTCCTCATTGTAGCTATTTCGGTTGCTTGTTTGGCACCTGTTTTATCGTCATCGTCAGCAAATACAGGAACCATATTAGACTTGTGCATTGTAGCAATGCCAACCAAACGTCTTTCACCTGTATATTGTAAAGATTCTTTTTTTGTACAAGGAGCAAAAGAATGTTCAGAGTTTAGACTTGGCGCATCTTTTTGTGGACGTTGCCAAACTGAACTGTCATGTGTGTAATCATTTTTTGTAGCTACAGGCTTTGTTCTAGGCTTGTGTTCGCCTCTCACATAAGCAATGTATTGTTCTAAGTTCATTACAAGATTAGGAGCACCTATCTTTTTCATGTACTTGTTATGCTGACGCATGTCTTCTTGATATTTGGAAATCTTTGCCAAGGTAAGTTTTTTCTTCTTGGGCTTTTTAGTATTGAGGGTAGTAAGTCCTCTTTGTAAATGCATTGTCATTGTGCCTGTCTCCTGCCTAAATATTAATAATAACTAATAATAGCATCAACAGGCACAAATGTCAAGTTAATTTGGTAAAATTAATTACGCAAATACTCTTCTTCTTGAGATTGTATATTCAAGAGCTGGTCTTCCTACACTACCTGATGTTACAGGTTTTGATTTAACGTTGAATCCAGCTTCTCTAATTTCAGATATTCTAGCACCTGGAGATGCGATATCCAATTTATCTTTCAAACCGTCAAGAGTGAAAGTTTTACCAGTACCCCAGTAATTTGCTAGGATTTGCTGGTTTTGAGAACCTACTCTAAAATACTTAGAGCCTGCATTTTTTGATTTTGCCATTGTGTGGCCTCTTTTATTAATAAAAGAGCCCAAAAGAGCTCTTGTACTTGTTAATATTACATCTTTATTAAACATAATATTACAGTTATATAATAAAATGCGGAAATAGTCAACCTGTTTTGGTTAAATTTCTCTACCTTCGTCATTAATTGGTTGAGAAAGTTCTAATATTTCTTTGACGTTTTCTTCTGGCACACATAATATTCTATCCAATCTATCATCTGGAAACTCTGCGATTAACTTGAACATTAGTGATTGTTGATTTTGTTGTACGTGTTGGACACATTCATTAGCACTATCAAATTTTTGGTGTGTAAAGACAAATATACTTCTATCCCCGTTTAGGTGAGTCAGGGCCATTAAGGCCACAATTAGAAACTTCATTGTTGATAAACCACTTTCTGCCCAATTACTTCTGGTTGTGTTGAACCGTCTATTAATTGTTGTGGATCAAGTTTTACCATTGCACATGACATATATTCTACACCCACTTCTGCTCCATATTTGGTCCGCCCGTGATCCATAACTCCATTTAATAATTCTGCACCATATTGATCAAAAAATTCAGTGCATTTTTCATAGTTGCTGAATGTCAGTTGCCAACTATATAAATTTTCTTTTACTTGCGGATTTGCTGTATAGAATAGTGTGGCTAATAAAATGTATGTGATACCGTTAATCATAATTTTACTTTTCCTTCTTCAATAAGTCTCTCTCTGTTATTTAAGTGTGCTTGTTCTACTTCGTCTTTGTTCTGGCCGTGATAGGCAACAGCATAACCTTCGTTGATCATAATATTTGTTACCATTGTTGTTGATAATGTATCATCGTCTGCCATTACAAAATCACCCAGTATACGACCAAACTTGCCTTTTTTATCTTCTCCACTCTTATCTATCTGTGTTTTTAAAATTTGTATTGATCCTATAGGCATAAGTTCCTTCAATCTAGCTTTACTGGCTAATCCAAATTTCTTTTCTACCTTGTCTCTTGTTCTTGACTCTGGAGTATCAATGCCCATTATCCTAACACGTTCTTTGTGCATCCAAACACCAAACCCTAGATCTATATCCACATCAACTGTATCGCCGTCGACAATCCTTAGAATTTTTGATTTATATTCATACATGCTACTCTCCAAACATATTCATTAATTCTGGACCAAAAGCACTTGCGGCCCATCCTAATGCTGTGATAGTTACAACTCCTAATATCAACCATTTCATTTTAAAGTCGTCAACGGTCATTTTAAATGCAACTAATTCGTTTCCTAATACTCGTACAGCCACTTCTAGCTTACCCTGGTCGTCTGGTCTATCCGCCATCGTTATCTCCCTTGTGCTCTATATGCCTTGTAACTGCGTCTCTTATGCTTATTCATAGAACTAGTTTTGATCATAGACCGTCTTCCGCCGATGCTGGTTTTCTTTTTGACTGGCTCATGGACTAGTAGAGATGATGCTTTTACCTTTGCCATATACTTCTCCTATTATATACGTATATTTATCGCAATTATATAAATACAGCCAAAAGGAAAATATGTCAAAGAATAGAATATTTAAGTTTACAGATGGAGACGAAATAAAAGAAGTCACAGCATTAGGTTGGAGAAGGGCTGTAAAGTCATTTCAAAATACTGCAAAGGTCACTGAAACTATGGTTACTTGGATAGGTAAAAAGGGCAAAGAAATGACTAAAGTTATTAGACTACCATTGGGACGTAAAAAGAAAATGGATAGATAATGAGCTTAGGAATAAGAAAGTTTATTGTAAGATTAAGAATGTGGTATGCAGATATACGTGGGCATCATGGCAAACGTTGGAATTACGAACCTTCTGAGCATTACATGGGCATGAATAAAAAGAAATTAAGATAGTCTGTTACGGACAGTTTCGATAAACAGATGAACGTGTTCTTCTGGAGTAGTCTTATCAATTCCGTGTCCCAGACCACATACCCAACCTGTTGTATCATGTTTTCTTATATCATCACAATATTTTTCAATAGCATACATAAATTTGTGTTTTGGTAATAACATCTTCTGTTCATCAAAGTTACCTTGAACAAATCCTTTTTCAAAGCTATCAAGTGCATCTGTTATTTCAAGTTTGCTATCAACGCCTATGCCACCCCAGTCTCCTTCTACTACTTTATTAATGCATTTTCTGGGCAAGTTCTTACTATAGTAAGCTGTCTGTGGCATGGCCATGTTCATTAATAAAGGAGAATACTCATTGTTAAAAAATTTTGTAGACATATTTTGTAGTCCACTATCAAATATCATAACTTTTTCTGCACCAGCGTCTATTTGCATTTGAATATTTTTATTGAGTAGGGGGATTATTACATCCTTCATAAATTTTATTTTGAATTTATTTGTTGCTTTTTTATCACAAGCATAGTTCATCAAAGTCCAAGGGCCGCCTACAAAACCAATTAGGCTTTTGTTTTTTGGTAACATTGCCCTAGTTGTTAAAAGTGCGTCTCGTTGAAATGATAAAAATTTTATTGCTTTGTTTATATCTTTATGATCGTTAGCATTTTTTTCTGTGATAGAGTATGCAAATTTAGGCCCAGGATCAAATTTTAAAGGTACTCCTAATCCTTCTAATGGCCAAAGAATATCGGAAAACAAAATAGCAACATCATAATCAAATTCTTCTATAGGTCCTAGTGCAACTTCTCCTGCTAGATCAGGTTCCTTACATAACTGTTCAAAAGTGTATTTTGTTTTTAGATCTCTGTAATGGGAATGATATCTTCCTGCTTGACGCATAAACCAGATAGGAGGCACGGATTGAGAAATGCGTTCACAAGCATTAGTAAATTTTTTATTCACTTTATTTTTTTACCTACTTCCTTACCTAGTTGTTTGTATTCGGACAACTTACTTATCATTTCAAATTGTTTATTTGTATTATAATTTATCGCCTTGAGATTAATACAGTCGCCAACAAGAGTTGATATGGCGCCTACTGCCGTATGACAATCGCCTTCTATTTCCTGTAACATAGCACGTTCGCTCATCACACTATAGAAAGTAGGCCAATGATTTAATTTGTTTATAAAAAAGTCTTTGTCAGGTAAATCCTTACGAGCCTGGATAGCAATTACTCCTTGTCCTACGCAGGGCAACATTTTATCAAAAGGAAGTGTTTTGGTTATCCTCTTTTGTAGATTGAGTGCTTCTAATCCTGCTACTGCCAAAATAATAGCATCATACTCGCCATTATCTAGTTTTGCAAGTCTAGTATCTATATTGCCTCTAATATTCTTGATGTTAAAGTCTGCTGTAAAATTTGCTTTGAGTTGTGCTATCCTTCTAGGGGATCCTGTTCCTACTACAGCCTGAGGATAAAGTTTGCCAATGTAACAGTCTCTAGGATCACTTCTTTGTAGTACTGCAATAATTTCTAAATCGTCGTCCATCTGTGCAGGTAGGTCTTTGAATGAGTGTATTGCTAAATCAATATTTTTGTTTAATAGTTGTTTTTCTATTTCTGTAACAAAAACACCTTTGCCACCCATCTCTTGGATCGGAACATTATGTTTGACGTCTCCCTCAGTCTTAATTTTAATAATAGGAAAACTTGAGGTGCTTGGTGGTTGTAGAGTACGGACCACCTTATCAGCATAGGCAAGTGCGAGTTTACTACTTCTGACACCTAACTTCATGTCTGCCTCCTTGTCGTGCAACTTTTCTGTTGCTAGGTAAGTTGCCAACCCCGAGCAATTATGCCGCTAGGGCAAAATCCTCATTTGCAACATAGTCTTTTGCACGACCGAAGTCTACAAAAGTTACGTTGTCTAATGCATTAAAGTTTGCATTTATAAGGTTTGTTCGCGTTCACCGAGCTTACATCCGGACAACTCCACAAAATCTATTAACTGCCAGTCGATCCTATTTCAGGCCCATCATAAACACTTGCCTACCTTATCATCAACAAGTGTTTATGGTGGACCTGCGGGGTACCGCCCCCCGGTCCTGCTCAGCGTTTGAATTGCTTCAACGTTGTATTATATTTATAGCATCTTCAAATGATTTTGTCAAGAAAAGATTAATGAGATTTTAAATCAGATGGATCAACATTTATGAATTTGACTATACTTTTACGTTCATTGACTTCAACATCTAGCTTTTTACATGCCAATCGCATTGTGCCGGCGTATTCTTTTTGTGCTGGCGATTTGATGTTACGTTCAATTGTGCGTTTGGCTTTTAGACATTCGCTCAAACCATCTCTTACTGTGTATTCCTTTAATTCTAGTGGACTTCCAAAGAACATTAAAAGGACTATTGCACCCTCAATTACCATTTACTCTCCTAATCATTTTCCATTCTTCATTTCAAGTTGGGAATCTTTTAGCTTTTCAATCGACGCTTCTAGACTTTGAATACGTTTTTCATAGAATTCTAAAGTGAGTTTTTGTTGCTGATCAAATGGTGCTTGACCATTTTCTATTTCAGTTGTCAGTTTTTCTAATTCACCTGCTAAATGTTCTATCAACATGAACTGTTCGCTGTCGGCTGGTAGTGAGCCCATCTCACCCCGTGGCCATTTAATTCTGAACTCGGTATTCATTTGGACATCCGAATCCATCATTGTAACATTTGTTTCTATTTTGTTAAGCCTCTCAATGATACCAAAATACGCCCATGTTCCGACAGCTACAGCGGCAATCATCGATAGGATATTTCTTAGTGGTAAGGAGACTTCGGTATTTTCATTCAACTTTGCCATACCATGGTTCCTTCTTGTCTGGTAAACTATTTATCTGGTTTTACTGATTGTCAAGGAAAGACTTAAAGGCTTCTTCAAAACCTTCTTCTTTTATATATGCTTCGTTGTTATACCACAGTCGTTTAAAGTAACTATCATAACAACTCCTAATTGTTTGCTCCGAAGTATTTAAGTGTCCTTTTGTCATCCAAAAAAGTCTACATGCTTCTTTGAGAGACACCTGCGTCATAGCATTAATGCCAAGTATGCATACAGTAGATAACAACTGTAATGGGCTATTTGATCAACGCCTTGTACTATCCAAAACTTTTGTGTATTGACTCGTATTTTCTTTCTCCTTACAAATGTTGTTTTTACGTAATCGATAATAAAATGCAATACGAAGTCTAAACAAGCGATAAGGAATGCATACCAAGGACTTACAAAGAAACACAATACGATACCAGTCAAAACTCCGTGGTCAAGGGCATGGATATATCCCTTGCGTGTTTTTAAATCTGCTTTGTCACCTGTGGTAAGTCGACTCTGTAATACAAGATCGGCTAAAGCATGTTTAACTACGAGCAAGTAAACGAGCATAAGGGGACCTATTGTCATTTTGCTGTTTCTCCGCGGGCTTTTTCTGTAGTTCTGGATACAGTTTAGGATTCTTAAGTTTGAAGTTCGTAATTCGTGCCTTGATATCAGCTACCTTATCTTCAGACGATAGGTGTTCAAAATACGTATGCTCCATACGTATATTTATTTTTCTGGAGTGTGAACGATGAGAATATCGGTTGCTACAGGTTTACCGTTGTGATCTGAAATTTCATACTCAACGATCATACCTTCAACAACTTTCTTAATACCGGCTTTGCGAAATTCTGATACATGAACAAAAATATCTTTCTGTCCTTCTTCACGTGAAATAAAGCCATAGCCTTTCACATGATTGTACCATTTCAGTTTTCCTTGTTGTGCCATATAATCTGTGCCCTTCTAAAAACAAGGCGTGACATTAAATAACAACACGCCTTGTAAATATATTTATTACATATTATTTTTTTTGTCTTGGATCTCAGCTCTTCGAGCTTTTGCCAATTTACCCATTTCGCCAAGAGCCTTTCTTGCTCTAGCGGCGGCGGCTTTTACACCTTTTGTATCAAATGACTCAGCTTCTGCCAAGTAAGCTTCGTACTGTGCCTTGATTTGTTCATGTATATCTGACATATCTATCTCCTTTAGTTGACTACTTTGAGTCCTGTCGTTGATTCTATATATTGTTTGGCTGTAGTTTCATTTGTTTTTGCAATAAAAACTACGTTTCTCAAGTTAATGGTCATTTCGGTATCCATACTAACCGTTAAGGAAAATGGCACCATGCCAAGTCCTTTTTCAGTAAGTGTCAAAGCCATGGGCTTTTTAACCTTAATAGAATCGTCATCGTTAACTTTAACAACTCGTGCAACTACTTCCTCACCTGCTACGGTTTTGAAAGTGACAGTGTCGCCTTCTGTGTATGGTTTTTGTATTAACATAATTAACCTACTGAATAACCTGTACCATTGAAGCCTGTATCATCAATGTATTCGATAAGAGCTTCATAGCCTCCTATATAAGTATCACCTATAAATATCTGAGGCGCCGTTCTTGGCTGTGGTAAACCTTTTTGCTCAAAAATATTAAATAATTCTTGAGGTTGAATATCAGTTCCAATGTTTTTGGATTCATATGGAACTTTCAATTTATCAAATTGTGCTTTTGCTTTTACGCAACTTGGACAATTTGGTTTGCTGTAAATGATTACAGAATTGTTTAACGTCATAAAGTAAATCCTTTCAAAGCGTCTTCGTCAACGTCTTGTTTGATTCCACCAATAATATAACTCTCAACTTCAGTTTCTTGTGGAGCCACTTGAAGTCCAGCACTTGACAACCAATGTTGTGTCCAAGGTAACGGGTTTTGATTTAAAGGACGATCATAAATTGGTTTGTAACCAAGAGCTTTTACTCTTTTGTTTGCAATGAATTCTACATAATGATGTAGAAGTTCTTCATTCAATCCAATAATAGCACCATCTTTAAACAAATAGTTTGCCCATGCTTTCTCTTCTTCTACGCAGGTCTTCCACATGTCGTAAACTTCATCTTCACATTCAACTGCAATCTTTTTCATATCTTTATCGTCTAAACCTTTGATCCAGTTTTTAATTACGTGAGTTGATAAGTTCAAATGTGTGGCTTCATCTCTTGCCACAAGTGATACAATCTTAGCTGAGCCTTCCATGTTTTTAGACTCTGCAAAAGAAAATGTACATGCAAATGAAACGTAAAAACGTAAACCTTCTAGTATATTTACGTTCATCATTGCGAGGAATAGTTTCTTTTTGACATCATACAAAGTGCCTTGTTTACGTTGAAACCAATCATCAGCCGCTAATGTAAAGGCATCATAGTTTTTGGTAACTGATTGAGCACGTTTTAAAATTTCCTTATCGTCCAAAATAGTGTCGAATACTTCACTAGGATCTGGATAAACATTTTTAATAATATGTGTATAGGAACGTGAGTGAATAGTTTCAAAGAAATCCCAAGTAACGATACAGCCTTCTAGCTCTGGCAAAGAAACGTATGGCAAGAAAGCTAAACTAGGTCCACGTCCTTGCACACTGTCCAATAGTGTTTGATATTTTAAGTTAGCAGTAAAGATATGTCTTTGTTCTGGTCTGAAGTTGGCAAAGTCGGCTCTGTCTTTTTGTAGACTAACTTCTTCAGGTCTCCAAAAATATCCTAACATTGTTTGATTAAGTTTATCAAACTCTGGAAATTTGAATACGTCATATCGTTGTGTGTTTTGGTCAGGACCAAAAAACATTGTGCTTTTTGTGAAATCCACTTTCTCTTTATTAAATACTGTCTTTGCCATTTTTATTTTCCTCTTCTATATAGCACAGGAATCACAATACTCTTCGTACTCTTCATCCGTTCCCTTAAAATCCTCTCGTTCTACAGGATTCTCTTTTACATTATCATGCCAGCCTAAGGAATGTTGAGGTTCCTCTACACTGCCATCTGACTTATAATCATAAGTATTCTGATAGTATGATGTTTTCCAACCATACTTATAAGTGTTAAGCAGGTCTTTAATCATCACACTCATTGGCACTTCATTGTTTTCGAAGTGCGTAGGATTGTAACTCCAATTACCAGAAATAGCTTGATCAAAAAACTTTTGCATCACAGCCACTATATTTATGTATCCGTCATTATTTGGCATGTCCCAAAGTAATGTATAATGCTTGTTAAGTGATTGAAACTGTGGCACAATCTGTTTTAATGGACCTTTTTTGGACTTTTTAACAGATAAAAATCCTCTTGGAGGTTCAATTCCGTTGGTAGCATTACTAACAATTGATGAACTTTCACTTGGCATTTGTGCAGATAATGTGCTATGCCTTAAGCCGTGTGCTTTGATTTCGTCACGTAAAGATTCCCAATCATATTGTAGTTTTACATTGCATACTTCATCTACTTCTTTTTTGTAAGTGTCAATGGGTAACACACCATCAGCATATTTTGTCCTATGATAATATTCACAAGGACCTTTTTCTTTTGCTAAACTTACAGATGCTTTCAGCAAGTAATATTGAAATGCTTCTGTTAATCTATGCACCAATGTTAATGCTTTTTTATCACCATATTGAACTTGGTTCTTTGCTAGATAATGTGCTAAACCTATGTAGCCTACTCCTAAACTTCTTCTAGCTTTTGTTGATATCTCTGCCGCTTTCACTGGATATTTTTGATAATCAATAATTTCATCTAGTGCTCTTACAGCCAAATCACATAGTTCTTCCATATCGTCAAGATCTTTTAGGATACCAACATTGATTGCAGACAAGATACATAAAGCAATTTCGCCGTCTGGATCATCTATGTGTTGCAAAGGTTTTGTAGGTAATGTAATCTCCTGACACAAGTTACTCATATAAACAGTATCCTTGAATGAACTATGTGTGTTGGTGTGATCAACATTCATAATATAAATTCTTCCTGTCTCTGCACGTTCCTTTATAAGAGCAGAAAATAAAGTCATTGCAGGTAAAGTCTTTTTCCTAATCTTAGAATCTTTTTCATACTTGGTATATAATTTTGCAAATTCATCTGCATCACCAAAATATGCTTCATACAAACCTGGTACGTCTTGCGGAGAAAAAAGAGTTATCTCACCCTGTTTTAATAATCTCTCATACATAGTTTTGTTAAGCTGAATAGAATAATCTAATTTACGTACTCTATTATCTTCGGTACCTTTGTTATTTTTTAGCACAAGTATGTCTTCAATTTCTTGATGCCAAAACGGGAAGTGTGTAGTAGCACTTCCGCCACGTACACCATTTTGTGTACAACATCTTACAGT
>MDTC01184782.1_pt1 | contig 13091 bp, 8 predicted proteins | sample 811181 | NCBI WGS metagenome assembly MDTC01 (sample SAMN05326644, study PRJNA326480) | marine metagenome | isolation source: seawater | place: Pacific Ocean: North | collected 2011 | reverse complement strand
GAGGTAGAGAGAGCCTTGGTATGGGCTCATTGCCAACTTGGCCGAGTATCCGCCGAACACTACGATATGATTGCTGATATCTCAGACCCAGGTATTGTGACTGCTGATAGGGTTGACGAAATTGAAGCCGAAACACGGCATGATATCATGGCACTAACTAAAGCCATGGCAGAAAAGGCCGGAGAAGCAGCTTGGTGCATACATTTGGGAGCAACAAGCAATGATATTGTGGATTCAGCCGTAGCCCTACAAATTAGAGATTCTATCAAATTACAAAGACAGAGTTTGAAGATACTACTAGCCACCCTATCAGATTTAGCAGAGAGAGAAAGAGATACTGTAATGCTCGGTAGAACTCACGGGCAAGCCGCTGTGCCGATTACTTTCGGGCTTAAAATCGCAGTTTTTGTAGATGAGTTCAGAAGGCATCTAGTAAGGTTAGATGAATTGGAATCGAGAGCTATAACCGGCAAATTCCTAGGCGCGGTCGGAACAGGCGCAGCCCAGGGTGAGAATGCAAAAGAATTGCAACAATTAATTCTTCAACACCTTGGATTAACGGTGCCAGTAGCGACAACACAAGTAGTTGGTAGAGATCGATACATCGAGTGGGTTGGATGGATGGCTAATGTCGCGGCATCAGTCGAAAAGCTCCTACAAGAAGTAAGGAATCTACAACGATCAGAAATAGCCGAGGTCGGCGAGTGGTTCGATGTAGAAAAGCAAGTTGGTTCATCCACAATGGCACACAAAAGGAATCCGATTACTGCTGAGAATGCTTCTGGTTTAGCACGAATCGTTCGAGCAATGATTATCCCTTCATATGAAAATGCTTTATTGTGGCACGAGAGAGATCTGGCTAATTCCTCAAGTGAGAGATTCACGCTATCTCATGCAATGATACTATTGGATGATATCCTAGCAAAATCAGATAGGGTCATGGGTAAATGCGTGGTTGATGCTGATAGAATGTTAGCAAACATAGAATCTCAAAATGGCCTTGTAATGGCGGAGAAGATAATGTTAGCATTGGTCGATGAAGGTATTCACAGAGACCAAGCCCACGAAATTCTACGAGCCGCTTCAATGGTTGCTGTCGCTGAAAATCGCCATCTTCGGGAGATTTGTGGTGAAGATGATTCCGTTACTAGTGCCTTTACCTCTGATGAATTAGACCAACTATTCGACCCTTCAAGTCACCTTGGAGTCAGTGGTGAAATTGTAGACGAAACAATTGCACTAGCAAGGGCGATGATTCAGCAATCGTAATGCTAATTCACCCTGAGTTTCTCAAACCTGAATAATGCTCGACCTGGATTCCGGTCCGGTCCACGTTTCAGTGGAAGAGGGGATAGGAGGCACTAGCCTCTGTCTAAGCCTTGCAGTAGATGTTTTACAGTCTAATTCTCGCGTAGTTTGGTTAGGTAGAACTTCGTTAGATACAAAAAGATCTCAGGAGATTTTGGCAGGACTTAATGAGCCTCAATTAGAGAGATTTTTTGTCTTAGAGTTTGGCACTAATTTGCTTACTAGGGTTAACGCTCTGAAACCCCTAATCGATAGATTAGACGACACGGATTTGATTGTCGTAGATGATTGGTGCCCATCTTCAGGCCGAGCACCAGCAGATGATTTACAGGCGATACGTAATTTGGTTTCAGCAACTAAAAATACTAGATTAATCTTGACCTCAAAGGCATATGAATCGCCATCGGCTGATGAAGAAAAATGGAAGAGTCGGGGTACTCAATTGTCAGAATTAAGGCAAGTATGGTTATTGAGGGAAGAAGGCATTAGGAACTATCGAAAACTAATCGATGGGGAGCAACAATATAGCTTGGTACTGAGTGAATTTGGTTTTTCTATTGTTTGATCATTCTTCTGAATGAAATCTTTCATTCAATAATTTATCTAGTTCAGCCAATGCTTTAGCGTCTGGTTCTTTTAGACTGTGAGGATTTCTCGCATTATTGGAATAATCTTCAGATTCAACTATGGTCTTATGGCGCCGTTTTTGGCGTATTCTCAGTAAAAACCATATCAATAAGCAGGCAGAAATAGACAATAACACTGAGAGAATATCCTGTGCACCTGCCATACTTTCACCACACAACATCTAGTCTTGATTATTTTGTCCAACTGGTAGCCCTCTATCCAAAGGTTTTGCCAAATGTCTCCTGTTGGATGGAGTAGGTTCAATCCATCCTTGATGTTCTGTGCTAAAGGAAGTAGATACTGTCTTCCAAACTTTGTCCGTTAATTTACCGCATGCCTTACATCGCAAACCTTGACCAAGACCCGCACTCCTCATCGTTTTCCCGCAACATTGTGGCCTATTTCCTAGTCTAGGAGCGGGTATTTTCACTCTTAATCTCTCTAGATGTATTTCAGATGAGGGAGAAGTTAGCCCCAACCAATCAACCACGTCACCTACTTTCAATTTACGTAACGTGGAATTTACTGCCCCAGTTTCTGAGAAGGCAACGAGTATTGCGGATTTATCACCTGTCCAAATTCTAACTGAAGAATGACCACCTTGGACCTCTAATGGGTTAGTCAATACAATTCCACTTTCAAATCCTAACAAATGATCATCCGAAATTTGATTTGTCCTATGAATCGCCCAGGATACACTATTTTCGACGTCATCTCGGTCCTGTAAATACAGATGTGCTAATTTCACTTCAGATAACGATTCTCCTCTAATACCGTACAAAACAGGACAATTGGTTCTAGGCATTATCATGCCTCTGCCAGTAGTAGGATCTCTGTTTGCAAAGGTACTAGGGTACTTTTCGGACATAGAGTTAACCGCATCAATTGATACATTCCTGGTTGACCGTATTTTATCTTTGAATCTCCATGCAATCAATTCCCAAGTGCTCTGATTATTAGGTTTCCAAGCTATGGCAGAAGAAGCACCTATGATTCCATTTGGTTTTTCATCTATAGAGTAAATTTTTGTTGAGTTTGGAATTTTGGCCAAACGTGTACTTACAGATACCTCTGACCTTACCGCATCCCAATACATTTGCTCGGGATAATCTTCCAAAGCCATTAACAAACATGGAGAAGGTTTTTCGCCGAATTCCGGGTATTTGCTATGTATTTCTTGACCTAATTCTTCAATAAACTCTACACAAATCCTGTCTACGGAATCTAAAGTGTTAGAATCCACTGTGCAGATTGCTGAAAGTGCCGCATTGCCCCTAGTTCGTTTTGGGGCGAATGGCCAGAGCCTAACCAATCTTCTTTCCGTGATCTCAAACCCATCTATAGATTCTACCATTTGACTTAGTAATCGTTGAAAATGTTCTGTAGTACAAGCATAATCGATATGGTCTGTGTCATCCAATCCGATTCGGATGACACTTTTCGTATGGGTACCGCTCACACGGCACCCCCCAGTATGGAATCAACAACACCTGAGATTCCTATTTCAGGATCGCACCGAATCCCTCTGACTCCGAAGTTCTCAGCCGCAGCCATGTCAACCCCTCTGTCACCCACCATGAATGAGGTTGACTCATCAGGTCTTTCCAGCCATTCAGTATCAAAACATAATTTGAGGCCTTGGAAATCAGTATTTTTTGAGGCTGCATCAATTAGTTGTCGCCCTGCCTCTAACATCCCGGGATTGGGCTTTCTTGCCCACGCCCCATCCCACGGTGCATAAGGTGAAAAAAGAATCAAGTCGAGATGAGCATCTGAATCCTCAGAGAGTAATCTAGTTCTAATTTCGGCATGAATATCATCTAGATTTTCTGAGTCCCAATGCCCTCTGCCAATGGGTGATTGATTGGTAACTACGACTATTCTATATCCCGCCCTACGCAAATTCCCAATTGCTAGGCCCGCATTTGGTAACAATTCGACTTCTGCAGCGGAATTGACGTAGTTTTCACTTCCGACATTGATTACACCATCTCGGTCAAGATAGGCAATTCTTCCATCCCAATTATTGCCGTTTGGCAAGTCAATTAATTCCAAAGTATCTGTCAATTCCGCAGATTCGCGGTGAGGCACCAACATAGTATCACTTTCCATGATTGGCTTTTGTGGCTTCTTTCACAATGTGATTGATGATTAATTGCATATCTTCAATACGCTCCATGGATGTGGTGGGGACTACGATTGCTACATCGACCATTCCTGCTAACTTACCACCGTTACCACCATTGTAATCACCAGTAATTGCTGCAGTTCTGCAACCCGCTTTTTTGGCGGCCAAAATACCATTTAGAACATTAGGTGAATTACCTGAGCCTGAATACGCGATAACTAAATCTCCAGATTTTGTAAAAGTAGACAATTGGCCTGCGAAAACGTTCGCATAATCAGTATCGTTGGCCCAAGCTGTAAACGAAGATATGTTATCTGTGTGAGCAATGGTTGGAATTCCAAGTTCTTTAGACCAATCTCCGGCACTGTGAGAGGGGGTAGCGGCGCTTCCACCATTCCCAATCATGTGTATTGTTCCACCATTTCCTGATACTGTGTTTATCTCGTCCCAAAATGATTCAATTTGGGATTTTGAAACCTCGGACAAGGTTCTTTTCAAATCATCAAGATAATCTTCTGCGAATGAATCAAAATCAAACGCCATGTTAATTCCTCGAGGAGACCGAAGAGGGCATCATATTTACGAGTTGATGGCCACAGTCGAACCAATGGAAGAGCCTGTTAGCGCGGGTTTGGCATCCTTAGCCGAGCCATTAGGGACTTCGAGTGAGGCGCTTAGGTTACTAATTGGAACCATTGGTATGTTGCTTTTAGCACTATCATTTGCAAGGTCTAATGATAATTGGTCGGGTAAAATTGCTGCAATAGGTTGGATTTTTCTAGGTTTGTTCCTCTATCTTCTTTCAGATTACTACCTCAAACTTGGAGACCCTGTTTTGGTAATAATGACCGCTGGAGCATTACCAGGAGGGTTATTCTTAGCATGGTTTGAAACCGTAGGAAAATCAGAAAGGTCATTTGAGACTAATCAATCACTAGTATGGTTCAGAGGAATGGTAGCATGGTCGATGATTCCGTATCAAGTTGTATATTGTGTACCTTATCTAAATATCGCATTTGTAATGATGACAGCCCATAGTGCTGAATGGATGTTAGAGTTTGTTGGACTTGGGTCTTATACAATGGGTGAAGTCATGGTTGACCTTGGTGATGGAGGTAAAGTTCCATTAAGTGAATGGGATGGAAGTATGCTACTTCTAACTCAACCCCTTGGAGATGGGGGATTCTTCATCCCAATGTATCATTCAACAGGTGAAGAAGTAGGAATTGGATTCATTTTGAGTTGTTCAGGACTACAATCAATGATCATTTTTGTAGGAGCAATTGTAGCACTTCAAACAGTGCCTTGGAATAGAAGGATTCGGGGTTTACTGATTTCTGTCCCGACTATTCTTATCCTTAACACATTCAGGAATGCAGGAATAGTTTGGTTAGAGGTTAATTATCGTAATTGGGAGTTTTTTGGTTTGAACATGTTTGACTTTTCTCATAGTTATGCCGCTAAGGCCGCTAGCCTATTCGCGATGTTTATGATGGCAATTGCTCTGTTCGACCTTCTACCTGAATTACACAAAAATATAATGCAATTTTTACCAAAGAAACTACGAGGGAGTTTGGATTCCTCATCGACTTCGTAACCTTTCGTAGAGTTTACCTTTCAATGGCATATCATGTTCCCAGGCGAATTCTTTCATTACCCTCAAGGCTTCTTTTTCCAAATCCGAATCGCCTACAAAATCAGTCACATGAATAACCCCCTCTCTGGTATTTGCCTTGAATGCCGCAACCGGTTCTTCTCGATGGAAAACAAGGTACGCCGAACCATAACCAAATCTTTCCCTCAATAGACTGCCATAATAATGAATCAATGGATCAGATGGAGGGATAACTAAATCACGGGTTCTGCTTAGGGCATCCGAACCGTCTAGCAAATCATGTCTACCCCAGCAAACATCATGCATATCATCTACAAGGAACCCTTTGATTAGTGTACCATCTTCTTCGAATTCTCGCATTACATCTGATATTTCTTCAGGGGAGAATGGGGATCCAGCCAATCTCTCCACTTGTTTTAGAGTAATCACGGGATAATCTTTGACTAAATCGCTTAGGAAATCGCGTTTTACTTCCCATAAATCTGATGAAGAAAGTGCTTCAACGGCTTTGAACCCGCCCCGATAATCTTGCACCAAGTGTCCGCTACGAACTAGAGGTGAGATTAGTTTTCTGAATTCACCTCTCTTCATAGCATGACGTTCCATGAAAATCGCAGGATCGTGATGTTCTCTGAAAAATTGAAGAATTTCCTCGTCTTCTTCCGGAGGTTGGATATTTCTAATTGTCAATAATTTTTGGAAATGAGGCATTTTTGCCCACACAAGGTGCCCTCTCAAATTTGTACCCTGGTGTAGTTGATGAGCAGCCGCCATTGACTTGAGGTCAACCCTGAACATTTCACAACGACCTCGGAGGGCAAAGTCGTCCCTCAATTCGTCTAAGTGGTCTAGAGCTAAAGTTTCATTTTCATGGCGGGTTTTCTGATGTAAAGAATGGTGATGGAATAGAATTCGATTAATCTTCTTCCTAGGCATTGGATCTACTACTCCACCCCTAATGTACCTCTCTCCATCGCCCATAGATTCGAATCCAAGATCTGAGAGAATCTTCTGTACGTTTTCATCACATTCGTGGACTGGGACTCCGTTGAAAGCGTGAATTACTGATACGTCGATTAACCGATCACGATAATTTTCCAACAATTCATCGAATGTGGTCTTGAATTCATCGAGATAAGAATGTGGGATGTTGATATCCTTGATTTCAAGGTAATCATTAACCACGAACATGAGAATTCTTCCAACCGGATCTACTCCTTTGAATACAGGATGATACCAACCTTGCTTGAGCATCAATCGGACTTCTTGAATAAACCGTGAACAAAATGGATCTGATTGAGAAACGATTCTCATTTTCCGATCTTCTGCCATTGGTGAAAGGAGTTTTTCAGCATCTTCGTGGCTGGAATAATAATCGGTAGGGTCTGGCTGTAATGCGACTACACGAGCAATTTTTCCCGTATTTTCTAAGTCACGTAAAGTTTCAGCCAACTCCTCGACTGGTCGAGATACATAGAATCTCAATGTGTGTAATCTAACCGGACCAATTCGTTCGATCAAGGTTTTTACAGCCTCATCAAATTTCATAGGTTTGACCCTATCATAGATTCTATGGAATACTGCAAGTGAGCGTTTTCTATTAGGCAGCTCAATGTATTTTTTGCCGATAATTAACTGCCTCTCTAAATTTGACAGAGCACTCTTCAATGACCTCTGAATGTGAGCATTTTCTTTACCCTTAGGATAACCGTCGAATAATTCCATTCGACTCATACCTTCCTTGGGTATCTTCTCCAATAACTCCTCCTCAAGTGGCCCAATCCAAGGGTCACCCCTTAGACCGAGCACCAATGGCAATTGGTCGTCCATTGTGTAACCAACTCGATTGTGTAACAAACGCCCATTGACAACATCAGGATCGTGCTTGATATCTTTCCAATCTCGAAATCTGTAATCTTTAACTCGATGTAACATCTCATCTCTTCTTTGAACTAAAATCAGATTTCTAATCGCATCAGCAGGCTCATCATATTGAGTGAATGATTTGTGTAAAATTAAAGTTTGCAGAGTTCGATAGTCTACAACTTCGACTTGACCTCCAGTGATTCTATACTCATCTACACGGAGGATATATTCCCCATCTTCTGTTTGAGTAAAGAATCCAATCGATACTAAATTCCGCATTTCTAATTCCTGTAAAACTGATTCGACTTGACCACGCGGGAATGGCAATCTACTGGCGAGTTTGTCTAAAGTCCGGGGGCCTTCTGAGCCCAACATGTCCAATAATTTCAACCTCAGACAATCCATCGGATCAGACAGATAAGTTTCTTTCCAGGTTGCTGGTTTTCCACCCTTGTAATCAACTCCCATATCAAAGGTCAGGCCACCAGTATAGAGAGCTCTGAGATCATCCATTTCATCCGCTCCAGAAGCTGCTAGGCACCCAAGAGTTCCGTGTACTCCTGCCATCCTTTCTGAAAACCACTTGTCATCGATTTGTTCTAACCCGGTATTCCGGACCTTGGTAACCAACCCTCGCTCTGCCAATTCGTAAACCCATTCCCTAAGTTGTTCGAATTTAACATCTTTCAGCTTCTCTGAATATAGCGGGTGTGTAAGTGATTTTTCCAGCCCACCTCCCATATCCATCAGTCTCAATAATCCAGAGGGAGAGTCTGGAACTGCGACCTTATCTTGGTAATACTGAGCTAGTCTTTCTCGGTCTAAGTCGGTAGCAAGTGACCTAGCGCCCAGCAATCTTCGCAAGATTTCTGGATCTATATCTTTAATGAGATAGGCTCGAGTTCTTAGACTTAGCAAATCTTCGAAAGAAGACATGAATAATGTCATTCCAAGTGGAGAAGGCATCTTCACTTTACGATGTACAATTCGTACATTTTCACTGTCCATTCTAGCGATAAAATCAGACAACTCCTTCATCTCTAAATCGAAATTCATGATTTCATTCATTGCTTCTCTTATTACTACTGAATCTTCCATTTGACGATGTGCGCGCAAAATCTGTTCTGCTCGAGTTTGGAATTGTTTCGGACTTACTTCATCAGCCCCAATCCTACGCGGATTAAGCATACTACGGCTTGAAACTTCACGGAATCGTTTTGCAAATAATTGCGAATCTAACATATATCTTTGCAGAACTTCTCTGCTAGAATCATCCCTGAATAATTCGGGAATTTTTGAAATCTCAACCTCATGACTTAATTTTATCATAAACCCATTTTCATCAAATGAAATTTCATTGACTAGAACATTATCTCTTACAGCGATTCCAGCAAACAAATATCCAAGCGCTAGATTAAAAGATCTACCTCTGCAAGTTGTAACGATGTAAGTTGGAAGGGGAGCCGCTACTTGTTCTACGATAATTCGATCTCTACTTGGAACTTGGAATGTGGTAGCACAGTGCTCATCAAGATAATTCCCTAGAGCATTTGCTATTGGCTTATTCAAGCCATAAACGTCCATCAAAAGAGGTCTTACATCACGACCCATCCTTACCATATGAGATGCGCGGTCCAGTACATCCAAAACCTCGTAACTTAACTCATTGGTACGCGAATTTGCTTCACCTGCCCAGGAAGGAATTGTTGGACGATAACCTGTAGCCGATGTGACATTTACTCTAGTACCTTGAACACTAGAAACTCTGTAAGTAGACCCACCTAGAAGGAATACATCGCCATTTCTCAGACTAGCGACGAATCCACTAGATAATTGACCAACGAGTGTTCCATCTGAAGTAAATACAAGATAGTTATTGTCAGGAGCGATTGTTCCAATGTTTGTGTAATAGATCATTTGAGCGTATCCACGCTTACCAAAGCGATTATCTTCCCAATCCACCCAAACTCTACGTTCTTCTTCTAATAGGTCTAATACTTCGATATAATCATCATATGGAAGAGCTCTGTATGGCCACGCAGCAGTGACTAACTCGTATGCGTCGTCTATATCCCATTCTTGGATTATAGTAAGTCCAATCATAAATTGAGCTAATACATCAAGAGAGTTTTCTGGGAATTTTAGTAGGTCCATTGAACCACGTAAAATTCCATTTTGCAATGCCACTACTTCCAGTAAATCTTGTGGAGAAGTGGGTAGAAACCTAGCTCTTGGAAGACCTCCAACTTGGTGACCTGCTCGACCTATTCTTTGCAGTGCAGTTGCGATTGAACCAGGGCTACCTACCTGAACAACACAATCAACGGAACCAATATCAATTCCCATTTCTAAAGACGATGAAGAAACTACACATCTTAGATGTCCATTCTTTAGTCGTTGTTCGACATCTAAACGAATCGCTTTATCCATCGAACCGTGATGACCCTCTACACCCGCTGTGCCTAGAATTTTCAATTTCTGAACAGTAGTTTCAGTCATTTGCCTAGTATTAACGAAAACAAGTGTAGTAGTATGAGCTTCAACTATTTCCTTGATGCGTTCTACATTATGGTCGAGAACTTCCTTGATCGGAAGTGAAGAAAATCGAGGTGTTGGTAGTATGATGTCAAGATCCAATTTCCTTGCACCTGATACCTTCGCTATCGCAACATGTTGATGCTCTGTGTCGCTTTCTCTAGAATCGGAAGCAACCAAGAACTCGGCAACAGCTTCCAACGGTTCCATGGTTGCTGATATGCCAATACGTTGCACATCGGATTCAATTACACTATCCATCAAGGCTAGACTCAATGCAAGATGGGTCCCTCTCTTAGTGGGTACCAACGAATGCATCTCATCGATAACCATCCATTTCAAGTCGTTTAAAAGAGGTCTAAATCGCTTCGAAGCAAGAGCAAGACCAAGTGATTCAGGAGTTGTAATGAGAATGTGAGGTGGTGACCTCAACATCTTTTCTCTTTCTTTTTGAGGAGTGTCTCCTGTTCTTAGACCAACTTTGATTTCCTTTGCTCTTCCTGGAAGATATCTCTCTCTGATTTCGGTCAATGGACCAATCAAATTTTTCTGTATATCATTGGCCAATGCTTTGATTGGTGATATGTACACACATTGAACAGATTTGTCTAAACTTCCGTCTAACGATCTGCGGACTAGATCATCAATAATAGAAAGAAAGGCGGTTAGGGTTTTTCCGGAACCTGTTGGTGAGCAAAGTAATAGATGCTCTCCTTTCAGAATACGTGGAATTGCTAGTTTCTGGGGGTCAGTGAAATCGGGGAATTTATCTTTGAACCAGTTGCGTACGGGAGGAGAAAGGCTATCGAGCAATAGCTCAGTATCCCAGGAATCCTCTACGTACTCAATTTTTGGCATTAGTTCGCCTCACACTATGCCTATTCAGGGGCTTAATTCCCTAAATGAATACTTCGTTCAGAAAATCATACAGTACTACGTACTGGATTAGTCTAAATCATTGAAAACATAGATAATTTAGTACATTTCGAATTTTCCATCCAACATTGCATTTTGACACTAATAACAACTATCGGAGAATGGCTTGAAAGATGATGGGTTAGTCGCCGAACTGTTGGATATGGCTGACGAGGGTCGCTTAGAAAGAATGGCTGCCATGCTCAGGCGTCGTGGAGTAGTACTCCCAGCATTCGACATATATGGTGGAGTTTCAGGTCTAATCGACTATGGGCCAGTTGGAGCTTCTATCAGAAGAAGATTGACCCAAAAGTGGGTAGACCACTGGTTAAGTCATGGCGACATTGTGGAAATCGATTCACCAACCATAACCCCTGAGGCAGTACTAGTGGCGAGTGGCCACGTTGGTGAATTCAATGATTTGATGACAGAATGCAAAGGTTGTGGTTCTGTTTTTCGTGCTGACCATCTAGTCGAGCATCTATACCCTAATGCGGATTCCTTAAACTCGGATGAAATCGATAAGTTACTATCAACTGGAATAGAATGTCCATCTTGTAGCGAATCTGCGTGGACCACCGCCCAACCAATGAACCTGATGTTTTCAACGAAGATAGGGGCGATGAGCGCTGGAAGAACAGCATACATGCGCCCTGAAACCGCTCAAGGTATGTTCATGCTATACCCGGCATTATACCGCCACTTTAGACAGAAATTACCCTTTGGAGCCATTCAAACAGGTAAGGGATACAGAAACGAAATTAGCCCAAGACAAGGAATGATACGCCTCAGAGAATTTAACATGGCAGAGTTAGAATATTTCATCGATCCCGAGAATCCTCCAATAGCCAACTTAAATCGTAGAACGGAGATAATTAGCTTAGTACCTGATCCAGATGGCCCTCACGCTGGCGAGTCGCGAATGAGTTTCGGAGCCGCGTTAGATGCGGGTATAGTACGTCATCCAACCGTAGCTTGGTTTTTGGCTAGAACATGGGATTTCCTAATAGACGTTGGAATTAATCCAGCAAAGATTCGATTCCGTCAACATGCAAGTACCGAAATGGCTCACTATGCTGATGATTGCTGGGATTGTGAAATACATGGGGAACACGGTTGGATAGAGTGCGTAGGAATCGCTAACCGAACATGCCACGATTTAGAGAGTCACGAGGCTCATTCCAATACCAAGTCACTTAGGGCTTGGAGGCAATTTGATCAGCCTAGATCACAAACACTGGACAGATTAGTCCCCAATGGAGCAGTAATTGGCCCAACGTTCAGAGGAGAGGCGGGCGCTGTAGTTGCTGCTCTAGAATCTCTTACCGAATTACCAGATTCCTTACCCTTTGAATTGACATTAGCTAATGGTAATTCAGTGAGTATTGACGAAAACATGGTGGAAAGAAGAATTGATACCGTTAACGTTAGTGGAGAATGGTTCACTCCTCATGTAATTGAACCTGCTTTTGGTATTGATCGAATTATTTGGCATGTTCTTGACCACGCCTACGAAGAAGCCGAAAAGGAAGGAGAGGCTTACACATTCCTCAGACTCTCCGAAGGTATTTCCAATGTGGATTGTGTTGTACTGCCATTATTCGACAAAGACGGAATGCCTGAACTAGCAAGAGAGATTACTTCATCGATTAATGCACTCCCTCATTCTAGGGCCGAGATGGACTCGAGTAAATCGATTGGTCGAAGGTATGCGCGAGCTGATGAGATAGGAGTCCCTTGGGCATTAACCGTTGATCACACTTCACTAGAAGACGGAAGCGTGACCGTTAGAAGGCGAGATGACCAATTACAGGTACGAGCCTTTGTAGACGAGATTCTAGCACGAATGACTAACGGAACCATGCAAGAATTGTTCTGAATGAATGGCTGTTCCAGTAGAATAAGGCCACCAATCTTCAAGAGGCTCCAAGATAGCATAGCAACGTGAGCGTAGCCGGGGCCATTGAGGACTGGACGGAGAAATATCGTCCAACCAGCATGTCTCAGATGGAGGGTAATGATTCCCAACTTCGTATGATCGCTCAATGGTTGGATAGATGGTCATCAGGAAAAATTCCAGATAAACGTGGATTGCTC
>MDTC01079357.1_pt1 | contig 13094 bp, 10 predicted proteins | sample 811181 | NCBI WGS metagenome assembly MDTC01 (sample SAMN05326644, study PRJNA326480) | marine metagenome | isolation source: seawater | place: Pacific Ocean: North | collected 2011 | reverse complement strand
GGAATTGGTGAGCGGGTAGATAAAAAAATAACAAAAGATGGGGTTAGTGCTTATTGTTGTGCACAGGATTTTCAGTTTACAACAAAAAAAAGTATTATCAACAAAGTTCTGCCACTCGAAATGCGTCAAAGCGATGAATTTTATGATCCATTATACAGTCCAGTTTTTGAAACTAAAATAAATGAACTTGGTTATTGGAGGCTATCAACAACTAAGTATTTAATTCATCATATGGGAAATAACATCGATGGTTTAAAAAATGAAATTTCTAATTTGCTTGAAGGACAAACTTTACCTGATACAAAAATAATAAATATAGAAAAGACACCTTTTTTTAAAAGGATTATTCTACATCCAACTTTTAGGAAATTTTTAAAAAGTATTTATAATAAAGTTTACCAACTACTTTACGAAACATGAGAATAGCATTTGCAGCCATGTATGATCTTGATGATATAAATCGAGGATCAGGTACTTATCACTATATTTATAATGAGATAAAAAAACAAAAAATTGAAATTTTCAAAATCGGGCCTATAGATATAAAGTTTCCTATTATCTCGAAAATTTTTCGTTTTTTTGCAAAAAGAATATTAAAAAAAAGATACAGATCCTACCAAGATCCTTTTGTTGGTCGCCAGATAGGAAAGATAGTACGTGCTCAATTAAGCAAAGAGAAATATGATATTTTAGTTACAAATGACTTTGCTATTGCAGGTTATACAAAAATTCAAAAACCAACTATTTTATGGACTGACGCAGTTTTTCCATATGACTACAAAACAAATAATCACCCGTGGCTCAAAAATTTACCATGGTTTGCAGTAAAGTTTTGCCAAGCAGTAACCAGAGCGGGTTTGAAACGTGCAATTACGTTTGTCCCAGCTCACTGGAATGCAAAAGAATTGACCAAGTATGGATTAAATAGTTCAAACCAGATAAAAGTCATACCCTTTGGGGCAAATTTAAATGACCCAGGAAAAGAGGTATCTCAATTTCGAATTAATAGGATTAAAGATAAAAACAACATTGACATATTATTTGTTGGCAAGGATAAGAAACTTAAAAGACTAGATATGGCGGTTGAAATAGTTACATTATTAAACGAAAAGAATTACGACGCTCATCTTCATGTTGTTGGCATCGAGAATCACTTAAATTCCCGATATATAGATTATTATGGAATTCTTAATAAGGAAATAAAAGATCAAAGAAATGAAATTTTTAAGTTATATACGTTGTGTGATATTTTTCTTTTACCAAGTATTGCTGAAGGATATGGGATAGCATATATGGAGGCCTCGGCATTTGGGATGCCTCAAATTGGTTGCAAAACTCAAGGAGTAACAACATCTGTAAAAGATGGAATTAGTGGTAAATTATTTAATGTAGATGATACTCCGATTTCTTATGTAAAAACAATTATTTCTTGGAAAAAAGATATGTATTACTATGATTATTTGGTTTCAGGTGCAAGAAAACATTTTGAGGAAAATGGAAAGTGGGAGAATATAATAAAAAGATTCATCTATGAAGTGAGACAAATTATATAATCTTTAATATTACCATATAGTAGTATAAAAAATAGCTACAAATAATAGAAAAATTTCCCAAATTAAGAATCATTTTAATATGCACTGAAAATTAAAGTTGGTGAACCAGTAAAATTCATATTAAAAGCCATAATAAAGGTTCCTTTTTAATTTTCTATCTAAAATAGATACTTATTAAATGAAGTAATGTAAAACTAGTTAATACAACAACTTTGAAAACATCAATATTGGATCTAATAGTTTCACTAATTAATTTAGCCAACCTAATTCTACTTTTATTCTGTTACAGTTCAAGATAAAAATGATGAAAGTATTATTCACAGCCTTTAAACATAATCCAGTAGGTCTTAAATCTATAAGCACAGCGTCATATCAGTTTTATAGCGCAATTAAAAACAATAATCATGAAATAAAGGTCATTGGGCCTTATGATGAACTACTTCATCCTCTTGAAAGAGTATTGAATAAAATTTATAAGAGTTCAAATAAATGGAATTATTTAAAGTATAAGTGGACTAATACGATTAAGGCTTGTAGAGAGTTAAATGAGATAGATGAAAAATGGAAACCTGATTTGATTTTTTCTCTGACACCATCTCCATTTGCCTTTTATAAAGGTCAAACCCCAATAATATTTCGAACTGATACAACATTTTTAGGCATGCATCAGCAAGCAAATAAATACTTAAAGCAGGATCCCATTATGTTAAAACAGATGGTTTGGCAAGAAAAAAGAGCATTTTCAAAGTGTAATATGGTAATTACACACAGTAAATGGTCAAAAGGCGTCCTCATAAAATCATATGGCTTAAATCCAAAAAAAATTTCATATTTTCCAAATCCTGCTTTAGTAAATAATATTAATCACAAAAAAATAATTGCTAAAGGAAGTAATTATTCTAATAAGATAATAAAACTTCTTACAGTCGGAAGAGATTATGACAGAAAAGGAATTGGTATTGCAATAAAAATAGTTAATGAGCTAAATGAAGAAGGAGTACCCTCAAGATTAATGATTGTTGGTTTAAATGGTAAAAATGGTAGGAACCATAAATTTTTTGGTGAATATGATAAAGCAAATCGTACTCATCTTGAAAATTATAAAAATTTCTTTATTGACTCGCATCTGTTATTGCATCCAGCAAGATTTGACGCTTCACCTATTGTAACATCTGAAGCCTCAGCTTTTGGTTTGCCAACAATTACAAATGACAGCGGGGGATTAGCCACTAGTGTAAAGCACAATGTTTCTGGGATAGTGGTGCCAAAAAATAGTAATTCTGCTGAGTATGTCGCTGCAATAAAAAACCTACTTTTAAAACCAGACCAGTATAGGCTTTTGCGCCAATTAACTAGAGAAAGGTATATAAAAAGTTTGAATTGGGAGGTCGCAGGAGAAAAGTTGGAAAGAGTATTTAACTATGCAATAGGTAAAAAGTAATCTTAATATGAAAATAATTGCAATAATACCTGCAAGAGCTGGCTCAAAAGGCATTCCAAGAAAAAATTTAAAAATGTTAAATGGAATTCCTTTAATTGCATACTCCATAATTGCTGCTAATCAGTCTAAGATGATAGAGAAAGTGATAGTATCTACCAATGATAATGAAATTGCTGAAGTCTCAACCTCCTATGGTGCTGAAATTGTGTTAAGACCAAATGAAATTAGTAACGATACTGCCCAATCTGAGGATGCTATATTACATTGTATTGACCTCTTAAAAAGTAACTTTGATTATATACCAGACTTGATTGTCTTTTTGCAGGCGACGTCACCTTTAAGAAAAAAAACAGATATTGATGGAGCTATACAAAAGTTAATTGAGTCAGGTGCTGATAGTCTTTTTTCAGCTAATGTTGAACATTTTTGTGGAAGATGGCAAAAAGATAAAAATGATGCTTTAGTTCCTCAAAATTACTCTTTGGAAAACAGACCTATGAGGCAAGATTATCCTATTGAATATTTTGAAAATGGCAGTATCTATGTATTCCGTCTCAACGTAATTAGAAGTTCTGGGCTAAGATTAGGTGGAAAGGTTGAAACTTTTCAAATGCCCCTACATCGTTCAATACAAATTGATTCCGAAGCTGATTTTGCTATCTGCGAAAAATTAATCTCATTTTATCCACATTATCACAATCTAAATTTTAAAAATATTAAACTTCTTGTCCTTGATTTTGATGGTGTAATGACTGATAATCATGTTTATGTTGATCAAAATGGAAAGGAAATGGTAAGGTGTGATAGAGGTGATGGATTAGGTTTATCAAAACTAAAAAAAGCGAATATTGATGTAATTGTATTATCCACTGAAAAGAATCCAGTTGTAAATGCCAGATGTGAAAAACTAGGCATTGAATCCTATCAAGGCTGTACTAATAAAATTATTAACTTGAAAAAAATTGCAAATGAAAAAGGTTTGTCTTCTCGTGAAATTGCTTTTCTTGGAAATGATATCAATGATTTGGATTGTTTGAATTGGGTAGGGATCCCAATTGCTGTTGCAGATTCATATACCCCTGTAATTAAATCAGCATCAATGATAACTTCCCGTAAAGGCGGAGATGGGGCAATTAGAGAAGTGTCAGATTGGATAATAGCATTGAAGAATGAATAATTATTCTAAATGAGGAAAAGTTGGTAAAAAAATCTATAAAAAAATTAATAAATAACCTCGGATATGAAATAAAACCCAAAACTAGAAAGTCTTTAAGTCCAATTAAGTTTTGGGAACAAGACCAGCACTTTATTAAAATATATGAGAAAATTAAAAGACTCACAGTTGCATCAAATCTGAAATGCTACACTATTTATCAAATATTAAAACAATGTTCAGATACAAAAGGTGATATAGCTGAGATTGGTGTCTACAAGGGGGGTACTGCATGTCTAATTAAAGAATGTTTAGTTGATTCAAATAAGAGTATATATCTTTTTGATACTTTCAAAGGAATTCCTGAACCTGACTTTGAAAAGGATCCATTTTATTTTGAAAAAACTGAATTTTTCAAAGATACATCATTGGCATCAATAAAAAAAATGTTTGCTAAAGATGAAAATATTTTCGTAGTTGATGGTAAATTTCCTGAAACATCAAATATAATTAATGATAACGTCTTCTCTTTTGTCCATGTTGATGTGGATGTTTATAAATCAGTTATGGATTGTTGTTTATTCTTCTACCCAAGGTTAGTAAAAGGTGGCATTTTATTGTTCGATGATTATGGCGACTATAGTTGTCCTGGTGCTAAAATAGCAGTTGATAAATTTTTTATCGATAAAGCAGAACATCCAATATATCTCCCAACAGGTCAATGTGTTGTTCTAAAAAAATAAATTTTAATTTTGAAAAAATGAAAAGGATGATATTTTGAAAAAAGTAAAAATTGGTAATAAACTGATTGGAGATGGTGAGCCATGTTTTATCATAGCAGAAATAGGAATAAATCATAATGGTGATATAAATATTGCAAAAAAATTAATAGAAGCCTCTGCTCTTGCAAATTGTCAAGCTGTTAAGTTTCAAAAGAGAACAATTGATATTGTATATTCGCCTGAGGAGTTAAGTGCTCATAGAATTAGTCCCTATGGTGAAACTAATGGTGATTTAAAATATGGTCTCGAATTTGGGAAAGAAGAATACGGAGAAATTGATTCATTCAGCAAAAAAAATAATATAATTTGGTTTGCTTCTTGCTGGGATGAGCAATCAGTTGATTTCATTGAACAATTTAACCCACCATGTTATAAAATTGCATCTGCAAGCCTCACAGATGACAATTTACTAATGCATCATAAATCATATAATCGACCAATAATTTTATCCACTGGGATGAGTACAGTTAAACAAATAGATCATGCTGTTGACGTTTTAGGAACAGATAACTTGATAATTCTTCATTGTACAAGTACATATCCCTCAAAAAACGAAGAATTAAACCTATCAGTTATTTATAATTTTAAAGAGAAATATGGTGTCCCAATTGGATATTCTGGTCACGAGGTTGGTCTTGCTACCTCAGTAGCTTCAACTGTCTTTGGAGCATGTATTATTGAACGACATATCACGCTAGATAGGACAATGTGGGGTAGCGATCAGGCAGCATCAGTTGAGCCATATGGTTTTAATAGACTCGTGAGAGATGTTAGAGCTGTTGAGGAGGCAATTGGGGATGGAGAAAAAGTTGTATATGAGAGTGAAAAACCAATTATTGATAAATTACGTAGAAAGTAACATAAGCTATTTCATAGTTGAGTGCACTATGAATGAATCCATTCTTTGCAGAAAAAAAATATTATTCTAGTAGTTGCCAGAGGAGAAGCCGTAAGGAATTTTATTTTCTCAGACAGTCTTACCTCTTTAGCAAACCAATCTAATCTTACAATTTTATCTTCAGTACAAAACAAAGAGATCAGTTTAATTGCAAAAAAAAATCGTATTAATCTTGTTGCACTAAATGAAATTAAAGAAAACTCTATTGTAACCTTTTTTCGGGATATCATTCATACTGCTCATTATCAGTTTCTTTGGAATACAGAAATAAAATATTACTGGGGTAGACACAATCTAAGAGTAAAAGGCAGTCTAAAAGAAAGCGTGAAGCTATATGCACTAAGGATTCTTGGAATACCTTTATCCAATAAAACCATGCTTAGAATATCAAGCAAAATTGAAAAGTGGATTAGCTGGTATTTTCGCCCTCCCAACTATTTTGAAAATCTTTTTAGAGATTTAAGGCCTGATTTGATATTTAATTGTTCGCATATTCATGGACAATTAGCCGATCTCCCAATGAGAATTGCATCAGGAATGGGAATATCCACATCAGTATTTATTTTTTCTTGGGATAACCTTTCATCAAGGGGTCGTATTTTTCCTCATTACGATCATTATTTTGTTTGGAATAATGATATGTGTGACCAATTATTAACCCTTTATGGGAAGTCAATTAAAACTTCTTCAATTCATATTACCGGCACACCGCAATTTGATTATCACTTTAATCAAAAATACTGCCTTAAGGAAAAAGAATTATATGATAAAATAGGACTTAAGCATGATAGACCCTATATACTTTACACTACTGGCATGTCTACCGATTTTCCCGAAGAACATAAAATTGTTGAAAAAATTATTGGTTATATTAAATCTAAAAAAAATCAAAAAAGGGTACAGCTAGTAGTTAGAACATATGCCAAAGGAACTAGCAAAGAGATGAAAAGATTACAAAAAATTTTCAAAGATGATTCAGATATTTATTTTCCTCCAATCTTATGGGATTCAAAATCCCTAATGCCTTTCTTTGATGACCTATTTATTTACTCAAATTTAATCAGATATTCAGCTGTTGGAATTAATGCAGCATCTACTGTCAGTCTTGAATTAATGATGTTCGATAAGCCGGTTATAAATATTGGTTTTGAACCGCCGGAAAGTAGTTTACCTTACTGGAAACGTTTTTCTCGGCACATAACGCACGCACATTATAAACCAGTTGTAAAGTCTAAAAGTGTTATGGTTGCTCGATCTGTAGAAAACCTTATGGAAATGATAGACTTTTCAATCAAAAATCCAAAGAATACAAAAAAAATGCAAACTAGATTTCTCTCAAAAATGTTTGATGGGAATATCGATGGTAAATCAGGAAAAAGAATATCACAGATTTTATTAAAAATTGCAAATGAACAATAGAAAGAAAGACAAACAATCGATCATATTGAACTGTTTTTCAAGAGGAGGAAGTAATTTACTTTGGAATATGTTTTTATCTCATCCTGATGTTTGCTCGCCGAACAGAGAAACACTAGAGATTTTTGATATTAATTTACGGGTTCCGAAATTATCTGGACTTAAAACATTATTTCACACCAAAGATTTCCGATTTTTTGATCAATGGAATTTGAACCAGAGGGAAACAGCATCAATTAGTACTAAAAAGTATATAAAAGAAAAATTATTTGAAATGAAACTTTCAACAAATGTTCACGATGATATGAAATTTAAATACGAGAATGTTGAATATAATTTAGATGAAATCAGAAAATCTCGAATTGTTATTAAGAACAATAATGGTCTTATATTTTTGACGGATCTTTTTAGAGAAATATATTCAAATCCTATCTTTTTTGCACTAGTAAGGCATCCAGCTGCATTATATGAAAGCCATTTAAGAAGGAGAACTCCAGCATCAAAAACGGTTGAATCATTTATTTGTTTTTACAGGATTATTGTTAGCAAGATGCTTGAAGATTTTCAATCTGTAAAAAAGTATCATATAATCAAGTTTGAAGAAATGATCAGAGATCCTTTGAATCTTATTGAAAAAATTTATCAGCTTTCTAATTTAGATATTTCCAAAGTTGATAAGTTTCGCTTTAGAGCAAAACCATATACGCATAGGGGGGGAGAGCATTTTTCAAAAATTCCCGCATACAAACACTACTGGTTTAAAAAGTCTGACGTAACATCTTTTTTAGAACCCAATGTAAACAAGTATCAACTAGAATCCCTAAAAAACGAAACCATTAAAAAAATAAATCGAAGTCTAGAATATGAGATATCTAAACTGGGATACAAATGATGGCTAAGTTATCTATGATTGTACCAACATATAAACGTTCTAACTTAATAAATGAGTTATTTGAAAATATTGAGAATCAAAAATTAAAACCTTCTGAAATAATAATTGTTGACGGCACATTATCTGATGACTTTTCCACTGAAGCAGTTGTAAGGGAAAAAAGAAATAACACCAATCAGGAAATTATTTATTTGAGACATAAGAAGGGTACTTCGACGCAAAGAAATGCCGGTATCGAAATTGCAACCGGAGATTATTTAGCATTTATAGATGATGATATACGTCTTGACAATCAATTTTTTAAAAACATAATTGAGGTATTCCAAGATGATATAGACTTTGAAATTGGTGGGGTAACTGGCTATATTGAAAATCAATTTTTAGATTTTAATAAGTCAATACATTGGCGCATATACAAAACACTTAAACTTTTCACCACCTACAACCCAGGCTCTTATGATTATGTTTCTGGTTATCCAATAAATCGATACTTACAACCTCCTCATGAGGAAAATCGTTTAATTGATTTTATGGGGGCTGGGTGTGTGGTTTGGAGGAAAGAAGTCTTACTAAAAGGACTCAGATTCTCTGAATATTTTACTGGATATGGTGTTTTAGAGGATGCTCATTTTGCTTTGAGAGCTAGAAAGAATTGGAAATTAATTGAATGTGGGAAAGCAAAATGTAAACATTTAAGGTCTCCAATTGGTAGAGTTGATAATGAGGAAATAGCTTTTAAATCTGCAGTTAATTATAGATATGTTTTCCTTGATATTGTACCAGAAATTACAATTTATAATGAATTTAGGTTTTGGCTGATACAACTATTTGATCTGGTTCGTTTTATATTATACTTCATTATTAATCCAAAAATAAAAAATTGGCTTTCTATAAAAGGAAAAGTAAGGGGGATAATAATGGCTACAAACCTCAGGAGAGATAATTATAAAACTCAAGCCTTTTAGAGTAATTAATTATCAATTATTCTCTTTACTTGTCATCTAATTGAGTTGCCATTTATGACATTGAAAGTAAAAATATATTACAAAAAATATTTTTTCAATAACATATAAAAAAAGATCAAATAACTTTACTTGTAGAACTGAAAAATACATAAATAATTTAGACTTAGTTTAATAAAATTCAATTATGAACAAATACAAACTTGACTATCCTATCAAATTAATTAATCAGCTAAAGAAAGTAAAAGGGAAGTCCTTTGAAGATGAAATAAGGAGAGATATTGATCCTGAATACCTAAAAAGGGAGTTGCAGTATTCGCTTTTATCTTATGTCGATTTAAAGGAATTCAAAGGTAAAAGACTTTTAGATTTTGGTTGCGGTAGTGGCAGTTCAACCCTTAATCTATCAAGATTCCTACCATACACAGAAATAATTGGAACTGATGTTGATAGTCAATTTCTTAGTATAGCAAGTCAAAGACTTAAACATTATAAATATGAAAATTTAAAATTCTATCATACTTCAGCTCTTTTAGAAAATATAGAAGGTGATTTTGACTTTGTTGTAATGAGTGCAGTGCATGAACACTTGACGGATGAGGAAAGAGATTCAATAATGCCAACTATTTGGGAAAAATTAAAATTTGGAGGCATACTGTTTTTGAACCAAACCCCATTTAGATGGAATTTAATTGAAAATCATACTACAAACTTACCATTAATTAATTTCCTCCCTTCAAAGCTAGCACTATTTTGTTCAAGAAAACTTTCAAAAAGAGTTATTAAAGATGAAACCTGGCACAGTTTACTAAAAAGAGGTATAAGGGGATCAACGATTAGGGAAATTTTACTTCAGCTTGGCAAATCTGAATATATTTTACCAGAAATAAAATTATTGAATCCATTAAGTCATAAATTAAAAGATAGAGTTGATTTATGGTATAAATTGTCCGACCCCGTTGGGAATAGTTATTCAAAGAAACTGTACTGGCATTTAAATAAATTAATTATAAGATACTCCCGCTACGAAGCTGTACCGTATTTAAATATTGCAATAAAAAAAGAGAAATTAATTAAATCAAGTCAATATGAATATGACCTTTTAGTGCCATCAATAGTTCCTGTCTGGGAAAATAATGGTAATTACATTTCGCCTGGAGGTTTTCCTATTCAAATAAATGCCCTAAATAATATTTTTGATAAAATATTAATTGCATTGCCTTACAAGCATAAGTCACCTCCTGGCGGTCTAACCAAATATAACTTTAAATCAATCACATTAACTAAGTTGAAAACACCACCAGGTGCCGGACTAATAAGAAAACTATTGATACCATTCTGGTTTATAATTCAATTTCCAAAAATTTTTGAATCAATCCGAATTAGTAAATCAATATATTGCCCACTACCTAGTGATATTGGTTTACTATACCTTATAACTTGCTTGTTAATGAAGAAAAAGATCTTTATCAGGCATTGTGGAACTTGGAAAAATAAAACTACTATAACCGATAAATTTATTAACTGGCTTCTTCCAAAAATTACTAATGAAAACGTAGTTGTCATGGCAACAGGTTCAGGAAAAAGTCTCCCAGAACCTTTGAACCATGATATAAAATGGATTTTTTCCACATCATTAAGAAGAATTGATTGGAAAAAAATTAATGTTGCTAAAACTTGGAGCAAAGGACAAACACTAAAGCTGATTTATGTTGGTAGATTATCGAAAGATAAGAATGTTTCCTCAATTATTGAGGCTTTAAAACTTTTTAAAAAATGTTCCGTCAATATAACGCTTGACATTGTAGGATTTGGAGATCAATTTAGCTCATTAAAGTCTTTAGCATTGAAATTAGATCTTGATAATAAAATAAACTTCCATGGAGCAATTGTACACAAAGAAGTGATTACTCAACTTTCGAATAGTCATATTCTAGTTTTTCCTACAAATACTAAGGAAGGCTTTCCTAAAGTTGTCTTGGAAGCAATGGCATGTGGTCTGCCAGTTATAGCAACAAAAATATCTGCTATTCCCAATTTAATTGAGGACAAATGTGGATTATTATTAAAAAATACTAATAGCTATTCACTATACTTGGCAATAAAAGAAATGATTAAAATTCCAGAAAAAATGGTTAAAATGAGCGAGCAAGGCCGAGAAATAAGTAAAAATTATCTTTTAGAGAACTGGGTTAGTGTAATAAAGGATAGGCTTGAGAAGAATTGGGGAAAACTTTGAAAAATCTCTTATCAAATTTAATGTATGTTTCTGGCATTTCAGCCCTTAGCAGAAATTACTTTAGCAATAATGGTAATTTTATTTTAATGTTTCATGGAGTATCTAAACAGAAAGTCCCTTTGGTACCCAAGGATCTACAACCACATTTAAATGTTAATGAGTTTGAATTTATTATCAGATGGTTAAGTAAAAGATTCAATTTCATTAGTATCAAAGAAGCCATAAAAGAAAATAAAAATGGTATACTCCTTACCTTTGATGATGGATTTAATAATAATTATACCAACGTTTATCCTGTCCTTAAGAAATATAAAATCCCAGGTTTATTCTTTGTTTCTACCCAACATATAATTGATCAAAAAAACTGGTTAGGATTCATCCAGAAAAGTAATAATCATAAATATCTTAAAAAGGATTTGTCAAAAGAAAATAAATCTGAATTTTATGATGGAATTTCTAAAAAAAACCTTAAGACAATGGCATCAGATCATTTAATTACGATTGGTAGTCATACAATCTCTCACCCCAAATTAACTACACTTTCAAGCAAGAAGGTTTTTTTCGAGTTAGAAAAGTCAAAAACTTTTTTAGAAGAATTAACTGGAGAAAGTATCTATGCATTTGCATATCCTTTCGGAAACTATGATAAAAGAGTTATCAGTCTTGTAAAAGAAGCTGGATATAAATTTGCCTTTGGGACAGATGTAATAAACAATCATGGGAATGATTCTTTTGAAATTCCAAGAATTGGAATTTATTCACATCACAAAGCATATCTGTCTGCAAAACTCAGTGGTCTTTACTTGAAACCAATAAAATTATCAACCCTATCTTGAAAAAAAATATTATTCATTTTATTGGGCAAATTGGATTAGGTGGAACTGAGAAACAATTATATCTCTTTTTAAAGTACTGTAAAATTAAATCCATATCTCACAGTATAATTGTTTTTAATCAATCTAAATATGGTGATTTTGCTAAAAAGTTTTCATCATTAGGCGTGAAATTATATTTTATACCAAAAGATAAAGATACTATAATCAAAAGGTTTTTTTTTATTTTCAAATTAATTGTTGATAAAAAACCAAACATCCTGTTTTCATGGACTACGCATGATAATGCCTATGCTGGGATTCTAGGTATGCTTTTCAATATCAAGTCTATTGGTTCAGTTAGAGGGTCAATTCATAAAACAGGTTTTTCGACACTACCGCTTTTGATGAAATACATTTGTCTAAGAAGCGTGACTCTTTTGATTATTAATGCAAATAATTTTAGAAATGATATATCTGAATTTGGTATGAAAATTGATAAAATAAAATACGTGCCAAATTATGTTGAAATAAATATTGATAAAAATTGCCTCAAAAAGAGTAATAAACAAATCATTACTACTATTGGTAACCTGCGAGCAAATAAAAATCACTCCTTTTTTATTGATTTGATGGGTGGAATAATAGAATCTTCACCAAATACAATCGGTTGGATAATCGGACAGCCCGTTGATGATGAACCAAATATCCAAAATGAATTATCAAATAAAATTAAAAATATGGGGTTACAAGACAGGGTAATGATGTTGGGATTTCATCCTAATCCATTAGAGCTATTAGGAATGAGTACTGTTTTTGTTTTGCCCTCAATAAGTGAAGGAGCTCCAAATGTTATCCTTGAAGCTATGTCAATTGGCCTTCCAGTAGTAGCATCTAATGTTGGAGGAATAAAAGATTTAATTAAGTCACATGAAAATGGATTCTT
>MDTC01021352.1_pt1 | contig 13094 bp, 13 predicted proteins | sample 811181 | NCBI WGS metagenome assembly MDTC01 (sample SAMN05326644, study PRJNA326480) | marine metagenome | isolation source: seawater | place: Pacific Ocean: North | collected 2011 | reverse complement strand
ATTTTTTGTCACTTTTGTTTTTGGGGATTTTGCATTTTTTTAAAAGGTTCTCTCTTAGAGAAAATAAATCATTCCTCTCAACATTTTGGATAATATCTTGCCAATTAGCATCAAACGGTAATTGAATGTTTTCCTGATCATCGTAAATTATCAATTTGTCTAACCTACCATGAATTGGGATGTATTTTTTGTTTCCAGCCTTTCCATCTAACCCATCAATATTTTGAGTAATCAAGAGCTTGTCTGCCAGCCAAAAGTGGGAAAAATTAGGTTCAGAGTTTTGTAAACTTACAAATCTTTTAAAGTACCAGAGTAAAAATTCCTCTGGATTATTTTCATACATTCTTCTTGTAGCCATTTCTTGCGGAGTATAATTATTACTGCCTATTGTCCAAAATCCGTCTGTTCCCCTAAAGGTTGGAATGCCACTATCTGCACTAACACCCGCCCCTGTTATAAAAAGGTCCTGGTTCATTTTTTTATTAAATATCCTTTTGGGCTTTAAGTTTTGCACCAGTCTCAGACTCTCCATAAAATAGGAGATTTTGAGGATTTTCATTACTCATTATAGCCTGAATATTCTTAAAAATAAAATTGGCCCTTCTTTCAAACATTTCTTTTACACCAGCGCTTTCGTGGCCAGTCATAATAACATTATCAAGTAGGTGAAAAGGATAAATCGAAGGTTTTGGGTTAGCATTGTTCTCATCAACATAGTTGTACCAGACGTCTAAAACAGCTCCACGGATTTTTTTATCTTTTAATGCCTCAAAAAGATCTTTTTCTTTTATTATCTTTCCCCTACCGACATTAATTATTACACATTCTCTTTTCATTACATCAAAAGACTTTTTATTGACTATCCCTAGTGTTTCCTGATTCAGATCACAGGCAACAAGAAGAAAGTCTAGCTCAGGCAAAACTCTTTGAAAGTTTTTGTTAGAAATTACTTCGTCTAAATATTCTAAATTTACGTCTAATTTTCTCTTTATTCCAATGACTTCCATATCAAAAGCCTTTGCTCGTCTAGCAACTTCTTGCCCAATTCTTCCATATCCAAAAATTCCTAATTTTTTACCTCTTATTTCATGATGAAAATTGAATATTCCAGGTCGTTTATAATCCCATCCCTTTTTCTTAAATCTTTTATTCATTTCAGATAACCCTACCTGAAATTCCAGCATTCCACTTAAAACATATTCAGCGATAGTAGTTTCATGTTCATAACAATTACAAACTGGAACCCCTTTTGGTACTGTTCCAGGAGTACAAAATTCATAACCTGCCCAAGGTATTTGAAATAATTTTAAAGTTTTAAAATTGGGCATTACAGGGGTTGGAATACTTCCACTAACTAATATGTCAGTTTCCATACAATATTCATAAAAATCCTCTACTGAATTAATTTTAGAATCCCACACACAAATGTGCCACTTTGAATCAAGAAGCTTTAAAAGTACTTCTTTTAACTGGGACGAGACATGTCCATTTAACAAAATATTCGGCATAAAAAAACCTTATAAATATTGAATTATCATCTAATAAAATACTTGCTTGGATTGCCCCAATGACATCTTGGGAAAAATGGGAATTCGTTTGTGGCAAAATAAACCATCTTACTTCCTAATTTTCCAAAATTACACTCATCTAAATTCCCACTTCCTTCTACATACTCATAATCTTGTAAAAAACTTCCATCATGCACTCCAAAAGGCTTTGTTTGCCGAAACCCTTTTTTCAAAACCCAAGAGGAATTCCTTCTGGAACCTAAATAATGAATTTCATGGCCATCTGCAGCAAAACCAATGAGTGATCCATTTTCTTCGCTAAGAAGCTTTCTAGATACTCCGTGATAATGGTATAATCCTCTTTTATCTACATGGGCATTATTGTCGTCGATCCCAAAAAGTTTCTTATTTGGGGTTATTGCTTCTAACTTCCATCCGGAAGAGTTTTTTTTACTGTGTCCACGAACAGAGTTTTCATCAAACCAATCGGCTGTGCCTGGTCTAATAGGAATTCCTGTTAGGGTAATACCTATTGTCTCTGCCTTATGGCTAATAAAATTATTAACTTCTGGATTTAAAGTTATACAATACCTTAGCTTTTGTCTTTTAAAGGTATGCGGGTTACCCCTGATTGGAAATTGACCAATTCTATGATTAGGCACCCCATTTGAAATAATACAGCGCTCATAACCTTCAATAGAAATCTGAACGTCAGTATGTCCATTGGAAACTGAAACACACCAAATTATAACCAAAAAAGTCCATTTACTTAATAGTTTCAAAATACTCTCTCATTAAATATTTATATATAATTGAATTTACAGTTTGAGGACAAGTTATAGGAGCCATATGACCTCCTTCTGGCAAAAAAGCATTTGTTATTTCTGGTAACTCCCCTATGAAAAGTTTAACTATTTCTTTGGTTACTAAATTAGTATCTTTTGCTGAAACTAATAATATTTTTTTCTGAATACTAACAAAATCTTTAAGACACATTTTTTCAGAAAAAATCCCTTCCGCTTCATGGTAAATATTTGGGATTAGCTTTAAGAATCCTTGTTGTTTTTTTTCCGACATTGATGGCCACGCTTGATTTCCAATCCAAAACTTAAGAAAAATTTCTGCAAACCTTTCCCAATCATGGTTCTTATGACAAATTTTTAATGTTTCACCAAGATTTCTAGACATTGAATATGCATTTGGTTGTTTTTCCCGGTCAAATAAAAAAAATGGGTTTGGTTCCAATAAAATTAAGTTTTTTATTTTATCTTGATATTCAAGAGCTGCTCGCATTGCTACCGATCCACCATATGAATGCCCAATAAAGGAAATTGGTTCATCTAACCCCTTGAGCAATGGTTTGAATAAATTTACCTGATCCAGTAAGACTTGGGGACCTTTTTTCTTACTCCATTTGGAGGTTAAACCATAGCCATATAAATTTACTGAAATTAGGGTAAAACTCTTTTCTAATTTATCTATGAGGGCTTTCCATTGATGTAATGAGCTCGCAGTCGAGTGTATGAGCACAACAGGAGGGCCATTTCCTTTTGTTTCATACTCAAGTATAATATCTTTATTTTCGTGGATCATCCTTCAATTACTATTATTCCTAACTGCCGTAATCAAACCAATCCTAGTGTAGAACGACATAGATTTAACACTCCAAATATCCGGCATGCTTTTTGTATTTTCGTAAATCAAATTAAAGCTAAACTTCCTATTTTTAAATTTACTAGGGTCAAACCCTTCTAAAAAAGTGAACAGACCTTGGCAATGCATATGACCATCGATTAGCTTTTTTTTCTGGAAATCAACTGAGATTAAGGACTGTCCCTCTGAAACCTTTTTAGTTCCTAAACAAAGTTGACCTGACTTCCGTCTCTTCAGCATCCAATAGGTCACCGTTAATGGATCGATAGAACCTTGGAGTTGATATGGATCTATCGCAAAAGGATTATCTCTAGGTTTTGGAAGGACTTCATAATGGGACAATCGATTATTTTTATAACGAATGCGGGATTGCTTACTATTAAGTAAGCTTTTCCATTTCGATAATACTTCCTTAGGTCTTAAATCATTCCAGCTTGCAACCCTGCCATGCACACCACTGACCACTTTGATCTTAGTAAACATACCTAATATTCCAGTACTCTCAAAAACTGAGGAAACCTGATATTTTCGATTTTGCTCTTCTGAAACCATCTCAAATGAACCAAATGAAATACCTTTTGTAGATAGATTAAATGAAAACTCTTCTGCATAAAGTACCCCGCAAAAAAATGTAAAAGATAATACAAAAAGTGAATTCAAAGGATAACTAGTTAGGGCTATAGATCTTATATTTTTAGACATTAATTAATTCTCTGAAATTTTTTTGTTAATCAAAGAGGCCCAGAATTTGTAAAAATGATTACTTGGATGAAATCCGTCTTCAGCAATCATCTCCTCTCCTAATGGTAGATTAATTCTGACATATTCACATAGAGGGTCCTCTCGACAAAAATTGAACAAAAGTTCTTCAAATAGGTTTGCCTTTAGAAATAAAACGAGACGTAGTGGATTTGGAATAATTCTCAACCTGCCAAAAGGTGGCATACCACAAAATATTATTTTTTTTATTTCAAATTTTGTCCTTAGCAAGAAGTTTAATTTAATTAATTCTCTATTCCATTTTTCACATGATACCCCGGACGTTATGTCATTTACTCCTATTGAGACAACTGCAATGTCAAATTTAAGAGTATTCTGTACATAAAGTAAGCTAATCAGATCAGATGTCCTTAATCCAGACTTTGCAATAATTTTCCAATTGCACTGGTTGGTCTTACTGAAAAGCTTTACTAAATGTCCAGCGAGTGAATCATTTACATATTGTACCCCAACGCCACAAGCTGAGGAGTCACCAATTATTAAAACTTTTAAGTTATGAGGCCCCGACCCCTCTGTGCCTTTCCTTACTCCTGAGGCTTCAGGAAGCTTTAGAGCACGTTCACGAAGTATTTTCCCTTGCCAACTTATGACTGGAAGCAAAAAAAGCTGAAAAATATTATGAAAAAATGAATAAATTTTTATTTTTGTATTCATACCGGTAATGCTTTATCAAATATACTCTTTTTTATTTCTCTCTGTTTTATAAAATTTTCTACCTTGAGAGCTCATATTTATTTGTTTAAAACCTTTTACTAACTTGCATAATGACTTATTAATAATCACGTCTACTTTCAACTCCCTTGGTAATTTTAAATTATAACAGTCGCATCAATATGAGTTTTTCAAAAAAAGAATACGATTATATAATCATTGGCGCTGGATCAGCAGGATGTGTTCTGGCAAGTAAATTAAGTGAAGACCCTAGCCACAATGTCTTATTATTAGAATCTGGTCCGGTAAATAATAACTTAATGATACACATACCTGCAGGCGTTTATAAGGCGTATTTAAACCCAGCAATTAATTGGAACTACGCAAGTTCAAATGAACCAGGGCTGCAAAATCGTTCAATACCAACACCTAGGGGACAGGTATTAGGTGGTTCTTCGTCTATAAACTCTATGGTATATATGAGAGGGCACCCATTAGATTATGATAGCTGGGCTAATGACTTTAACCTTCCTAATTGGTCATACGAGCAATGTTTACCATACTTTAAAGCCGGTGAGACTTACTCAGAGGGAGAGGACCTTTGGAGAGGTGGGAATGGTCCCTTAAAAGTAAGTAGTGGCTCTATGCAATCCCCCTTATTTGATGCATTCCTTGAAGCAGGCCAAACGTCTGGCCAAGGTAAATCAGAAGATCTAAACGGCTATAACCCAACTGGGGTTTCAAGGTTAGACGCTACTAGATATAAAGGTAGGAGGTGTAGTGCAGCTGATGCACATCTATCAAAGGCTAAGAAAAGAAAAAATTTAGAAATAGTAACTGGTGCAAGAGTTACAAAAATTAATGTAAATTCTGCTAAAGCCGAGTCAATCAATGTTTTATACCAAAACACTTTTGAGACTATTTCTACTACTAAAGAAATTATTGTTTCATGTGGGGCAATCAATTCTCCAAAACTTTTAATGATGTCTGGAATTGGGCCTGCAGACCACTTAAAAGAGTGTGAAATATTACCAATCATTAATTTGCCAGGTGTTGGACAAAATTTGCAGGACCATGCAACAGTGATATTAAAATATGACTGTAAAAAGTATTTACCAATACATGGAATGAATAATAACTTGAAAAAAATGGCTACTGGAGTTCAATGGTTAGCTACCCAAAAAGGCTTGGCTGCTTCAAATGTCTGGGAAGCAGGAGGGCTAATTAAAAGTAATGAAAATGTACTTTATCCTAATATTCAATATCATTTTGGACCAGTAGGTTTTGATATCATAAATGAAAAGATTGTCGTAAAACAAGGGTTTGTACTTCATGTTGATCAACTACGTCCTAGAAGTAGAGGCTATATGAAATTAAATAAAGCGAATATATTTGGAAAACCAGAAATGTTTTTCAATTATATGACAGACAAAAATGACATCAAGGAAATGTCTGAAGGAATTGAAAAGGCTAGAGAAATTATCAATCAAAAATCATTTGATGATTTTAGAGGTGTAGAGACCACAGGCGTAACAGAAGGTATTGACAAGAATAACCTTAGTGAATTAATTCAAGGCTTAACCGAAACAGATTATCATCCTTGTGGAACGTGTAGAATGGGTGATCAAGATAAAGGGGTGGTTGATAGTCAAATGAAGGTTTATGGGGTAGAAAATTTACGCGTTGTTGATGGGTCAATATTGCCCAAAATTGTTAGTGCTAACTTAAATGCACCAATCCAAATGATTGCACACAGGGCAGCAGATTATATACTCAATAGGCCACAACTTAAGCCACTCAAAGCAAAATTTGCATTTGATGAGCCAAATTCTTAGGGTAAATTTGGTATTAATAGGGTTAGGTCACTTTTACCTACACTTATTTTGACCGGTAAATTTCCTAAGTGCTCACCATCTCCATAGACAAGTGGTGCCCAAAAATTTTTGTCTGTTGTCGAAATCTTACAGTTACTGTAGTGGGCATTTTTTACTTTTGGATGATTCAGGTGTCTTCCGCCAAGTACTTTTTCTAGTAACCCTATCGCCTCTAACCTTGACACCTTGCTAGCATATAGCAAGTTCATCTTATTTCTATATTTGCCAGCTTCTGGAGCTATGTGCATGCCCCCACCAGCATAAGGCCTGCAAGCAGCTACGAGGATTACCAAACGCTCTTTGATTCCAATCTTATTACCAAAATCAATATCATACATATGAGTTTTTAAGTTGACGAAACATGCTAGGGCAGAAAGTGCGTACAGTAAGCTACCTTGTAAAAATGGCATTTTTGATGCCCTAAAAGCTGCCTCACTGAGCAAGCCAATTCCGGCGGAGGTCAAACAAACTCTTTGCTTATCTTTGAAGGATAAATCTAGATAATCACTCCTAATAAATCTAGGATTTTCAAAAGCCCTTCTTAAGTCATCTGATCTTAGAATTCCAATAGATTTTGCAAAATCATTCCCCCTACCCAAAGGTAAGACTGACATAGTACCTTTTTCTTTAATTGCTTGGTTAGCTACCAAATTAACAAATCCATCGCCACCACACGCTACAACCATTCGATTTTTTTGAAAAGCTTCTCTACTTATCCGTTCAGTTTCATTTGGACTCTTTGGTATCACTATTTTGGAATTTAGTTTTGAAAAACATGATTCAACATGGCTTAATTTTTCCTTTTTTGTTAACTTTCCTGAGTTTGGACTCACTAAAAAAAGTGGGTTTTTCAAAAGATATGTTTTATGTTCCATTTAACCTACTAAAATTGTTTAATATATCTTGGCTGGCTTCCTTATAAGGTTAAGGATCTTCAGATCTAAGCAAACGTCCATTATCCCACACTTCTGTTAAGTGCAAATCTCCTGACTTAGAAAATGTTTTCCATAAACCTACTTTTTTCCCCGAGCTGAAAGTTCCTTTTTTTCTAAGTGATCCACTAGGGTAGAACATACTCCAAATTCCTTCCTTTAAACCATACTTCCAAGTCTCTAAGTTACCTAATGTTCCATCTGGGTAATAAAACCTTGAAATACCATGCTTTAAATCGTTTTGAAAAGATTCTTGAACCCAGATTTCACCAGACTCATGGTATTTTTCCCAAATTCCATTTTTTTATCATTTAAAAATTCACCTTTTTCAATGAGGTCACCATCAATTGAATAAAACTTCCATATACCAATTTTTTGATTCTGCGAGTACTGACCGAATTTCCATTTGAGGCCGCTTATATGGTACCTAAGCCACTCACCCTGTTTTTGTCCAGCCTGATAGTTTTCAATTAACCATAATCGGCCATTTTCCTCGTAATGCCTCCACTCCCCTTCTAGTCTTCCAAACCTTAACAAACCAGTATGTTTTATCTGGCTATTCTTATAATAACTGATCACATTGCCCGAAAACTTTTTCCCAGTTTCCACCTCATAAAAAAACCCTTTTTTCTCGATAAGTGAGTCAATTGGAAATGTCCCTGAAAAGCAATTTGAATAAAGTGATAAGACAAAAAAGAAATATAAAATACAACGTAGAAGTCTGGGAGGAACTACGGATTTTTTTAACAAAAAAAACATGTTGGCTAAATAAGCCTTTCGTGAAAGAACTTTATCGCACTTTTTATACATATTTCAAAGTGGGGAGAGAAATAAATGCTGAAGTGCCCACAATTAACCAATTCTAAAGATACCATAGACTTATACCTTTCAACAAAATTATAAATACCTTGGTTAGATACTGTTTTATCATTTTCCGCGACTTGAATTAACATTGGAATATCAATTTTCTCTTTATGAACGGCTGGATCAGCTAATTTTATATTTCCATGTGTAAATGTTTTTAATAGGATTTCATCTCTCCACGAAGGTCCAGAAATATCTTTCATTAAATAGGATTCTGGGTCAGGAAGTGCTGAAATCCCTCTGGAGGCCATAATGGGTATTTTTCTTTTTAAAAATGGAAACCTATTGAATAAGTTATCCAAAAACAGCATTCTCCGAAAATTACCAATTTGGCTCTCACTCAAATGACTATAAGTCATCTTAGTGAACAGTTTTAAATCAATTAAAGGACACTGGGCCACTATTGCTTTTATATTAATATTTGAACTGGCTATCCGTATTGCTAGCGATCCTCCCAGAGAAGATCCCCATAAACCCATTTGACTAACTTTTGCATCAGAACAACTAAGTGCATATTTGATAACAGAATTTATATCTTCAATTTGAGATGGAATAGATACAAATTGCCTTGGTTTTCCTCCACTATACCCAAAATTTTTGAAGTCAAAAATGATAGAGACCATATTTGATTTTGCAAATCCTTCAGCATATTGTGTCAACTTACCATCCATTGTTGTAGAAAATCCTCCAATTAAAGTGATTCCTGGTATCTTACCAGAGAGGTTTTTAGGCCAAAAACGTGTCACCATAATGGGTACATTATTAACATTTAGAGTTTCTGTTTTTTTTATAAGTTCCATTATTCAAAGATTTCCTTGATTGAATAAATTATAATTAGCTTATGAAAATCTGGAAAAAGTGTCTATTAATGTATCCTATGAATATGCTTCCAGAGCTTGGAATAATTCCTGACTTTGTGAACTAAGGAGACCCTTCATTTACTTATAGTTAAAAAAATGGGCAATATTTTTTCTAGGCTGTTTTACACCAAAGGGTTTGTTTGAAAATAATATTTATCCAAATTTTTAGTTTTCTAAGACTAATCACTCATTTGCTTGACTCAATAAAAAATAGAAAGACGCAAAAGCCATTATACTTGAAATAAGCATTACCAACTGTAAGGGCATTGACGTATTACTACCTTCTAGAAGATTGCTCGAAATTGTTGCCAGGATTGCACCTAATCCAATCATAATAGCGTTTCCAATGCCACCTGCCGTACCAGATAGGCTTAGGTTAACTGATAAAATTCCTGCGCTAGCATTTGGGATTATTAAGCCACAACCAAGGCCTACAAACAGGCATAATCCAAAAAATATATAAGGATTTGGAGCCGCGAGCAATCCCACAATGAGCGACGATAGCATACCAAGTAAAATGCTTAAACAGCCTAGAAGAATCATAGTTGAAGTTCCTTTTTTTCTGGAAAAGGTGCCTGAGAGATAATTACCCACAAAGTATCCAATAGCAGGGAAACCAATAAAAATACCAGAAACAATACTACTTAAGCCATGGACTTCTGATGCAACATAAGGGGCACCACCCAAAAATGCAAAAAAACAGCCTGAAGAAAAAGACAGGGTCAAAGAATACCCCCAAAACTTTACTGATTTAAATAACTCAATATGCGCCTTTAGGGAAAAGGCGACATGGGAGTCTTTAAAACGTTTGGTTTCACCTTGGTCAAAAAATATTATTAGAAGCAAGAGAAACCCAAGTAGGGCCATGAAAATAAAAATAAATTGCCAGCCAAAAAATTCGTCAATCACACCACCAATACCTGGAGCAAAAAGAGGTATTAATGCCATCCCCATTGCAACGTAACCAATCAATGAGGCCGATTCATGTTCATCACTGGCTATGTCTCTAATAACAGTTCTACTCATAAGGAATCCGGCAGCTATCGTACCCTGAAGCAACCTAAAAAAGAGAAAACTTTCTAAAGATACTGAAAGATAGCAACCCAGTGAAGCAAGCACGAAGATTCCTACAGAAATAATAGTAACAATCCTCCTACCAAGACGATCAGAAATTGGGCCAGCAATTAGTTGAATAAACGCAGTACACACCAAATAAAGTGAGATAGAAAGCTGCATCAAAGTATAACTTGTTTCGAAGTACCTTGACATTTCCAACATCGCAGGAAGAAAGACGCTCATACTTAGCGCTCCTACCCCCGAGAGTAATACAAGCGTTACCATATGTGGCGGTGACTTTTTATCTAGGAAAACAACCTTCTGATATTTCATGAAAATTTAAGTCCAGTTATTTTCTAAAAAGTTTATAAAGACCACCATTTTTTTCATCCGTCAGAATGAGAATGCTACCATCTTGCACTACTGCGACATCCCGTATTCGGCCAATTTTATTTTTAAAAATTATAGTTTCAGATGTAGGAAGATTATCCTTTAATCTTACTAGATATAAACTTCTAAACTTTAACGACCCAACTAACAAGTGTCCTTTGAAATCCTGAAACATGTTTCTGTTATAAAATGCCATACCAGAAGGTGCTATAGATGGAATCCAAGTCCAGATAGGTGAAGCATAGTCAGGAGAGGAAGAGCCAATTCCGATTGATCCACCGAAGTACTCTTTTCCTGAAGTGATAATTGGCCAACCATAATTGTAATTTTCTTGAATAATGTTGATTTCATCTCCTCCACGAGGCCCATGTTCATGACTCCAAATCTGATTTGTATAAGGATTTAAAGCTAAACCCTGCGGATTCCTGTGACCATTTGAGAAAACAGTAGCTTTCCTTTTTGACTTACCAACACTCCACTGTTGCAGAGATATTTTAATAACAGATCCTGAGTCAATTTTTTTATCCTGAGCTAGATTTCGATCACCTCTGTCTCCAAGGGTGGCAAAAAGATAAGACCCTTTCAATAAAAGTCGGCAACCAAAATGCTTTGAACTATCCGAAATGTGATTAGATTGGTATAGCCTTTCAAGATTAACTATTTCAGAGTCTACAATCTCCGCCTTATCTATAGCGGTTCCGATACCATTACTCACTTGAAAAGAATAGCAAAAATAAATAGTACTACCATCTTTAGTCTTGTTCTGGTCTATTATTAAATCTAGCAACCCCCCTTGCCCGTTAGAAGCGACTTTTGGTAAACCAGTTATTTCTGAAGACTCACCGGTTTCAATATTAATTTCAAAAATCTTGCCAGCTTTTTCAGTTACTAGTACTGAATTTTGGTTTAAAAAATCCATACCCCAAGGATATTCAAGTGAAGGACCTAATTGTCGCAAAAGAGTTTGACAAAGCAGACTGCTAGCGCTTAGTAAAAGAACAAGACTACCAAGAATACTGATAAAGTAATTTATATTTTTCAATTTTTTAAACTTTTTATTTTATTATCAATGATTTAACCGATAATATTAATCCAGTAGGCGCCTTAAATATAACTTATTTTAATGCACTCCAATCGTAGATCTCAGGATAAAATTGCTCACGCCATTCAAGGACTTTTGGATTCATTACTTTTCTCCAATATATAGGAAAAAGGCTCAACAAAACCATCAAAGGGTAACCAAATGGCAATTGTGGTGCAGCACATTCATCATGCGCTCTTAAAAGAGGATAGGCTTTGTTTGGTCGTGCATGATGATCAGAATGTTTTTGTAAATTAATAAGCAATAGATTACTTGTTTTATGATTTGAATTCCAACTGTGAAAAGCTTGAGTAGGCTCATATTTATCATCAGTTAGTTTTTGTCTTGATAAACCATAATGCTCTATATAGTTAACTACCTCCAAATGAAGAACTGCGATTAAAGCTTGAAGTAAAAAGAACACCACAGCCAAAAAACCACCAATCAAGTATGCGAAAAATAAAAATAAAAACGATAGAGAAAAATATATGTAAAACGGATTTGATCTATTTAAGACTGACAAACCCTTTTTCCTAAGCCTTTCCTTCTCAACAAACCAAGCAGACTTAAGACATTCAGGGATAACCCTTAGAAAAAACAAATAGAAACTTTCATTAAACCTGGCAGTTACTGCATCACCTTTGGTCCCTACGTGACGATGATGAACCAAAAGATGTTCCGTCCGGAAATGACCATACATGGCCATACCCATCAGTATATCGGCCAAAAATCGCTCTTTTTTATTACTCTGATGCATTAATTCATGGGCAAAGGTTATACCTACCGCACCTGTCACAATGCCCACTACGAGCATTAGTGCAGCAGATTCATAGAAATTTAAATGATTGAATTTAAATATCACGATCAGAGTACCAAAGATTAAAAACATTTGAATTAAAGGCCAAATATATAGAATAATCTTATAATTAGGTGAATTTCTATCTACAGAACTGTTCTGCTTCATATTTTCGCCCATTATAAAATCAAAGATTGTAACAATAACGTAACCAAATAATGGAGTTAGCAGAATTGTAATACCTCCATAGAACCAGGCAATGATCAATAGCGGGCAAAATAAAAGTGGAAGGCAGAAAGTCATTGGTGATTCTGCAGAAAATAAGTTTTTGGCATTTTTTATCATGATAAAGTCTTACTACGTTATAAGGTTACAAGGGTAAAAAATTATTGAATATCCAGGTTTGGATTTAAAAAATGGTTGTGTAAAAGCTTTCATAATATTCCTATCAGAAAAATTTAGTTCGCCTGGATAAGCTAAAATTAGTATTTAAATATATTTAGGACACCCAGAAGTAAATACCAACAAGAATAAAACAGTATAAGAAAATCTTAATTTTAAAAGGGAATATACCTACCAGAAGGGTAAAGTAGAACCAAAGCTTAAGGAATAATCTAAAAAGAAGTATTACCAGGTACATATCATTTTT
>MDTC01194513.1_pt1 | contig 13096 bp, 15 predicted proteins | sample 811181 | NCBI WGS metagenome assembly MDTC01 (sample SAMN05326644, study PRJNA326480) | marine metagenome | isolation source: seawater | place: Pacific Ocean: North | collected 2011 | reverse complement strand
GTATAACGTATGTCCATGGTTGCCTTGTGTAAAGCTGGATGGGAAGCGGAAAGGCTGCCGGTTTATTAAATACCCGGACATAAAGACAGGAGAAATCAATGAGTTACTCAGGCAAGAAAAAGCGCCGCATGATGTTCCGGCGTAAGCGCACACTCGACCCTAGTCTGGATATCGATTACAAAAACCCAGACGTTTTAAAAAGGTTTGTTACAGACAGAGGCAAGATAATACCTCGCCGAATCTCTGGAGCCACAGCCAAACAACAAAGAGCCATCTGCACTGCTGTTAAGCGGGCTAGGTATCTTAGCCTTTTGCCTTACTGCCTGTCGCACCGTACCGAGAAGAACTTTGGTGCAGAAATGTCTGCCATTGCCGCATCTACTATGGGTAGCAGAATCCAAAAACATCGTGAACGTCAAGAGTTTGGAGAGAGCCAAAGACGACAAGGCGAAGACTCACAAAACTCTAACTCTGCAGAGGGGAAATAACTATGTCACGCCGATGCGAAATCTCAGGTAAGGGTGTACAGAGTGGCAATAGGGTATCTCACTCTAAAAGACACACACGACATAAATTCTTACCCAACCTACAAAAAAGACGTATTTGGGTACCCGAGCTAGGCCGCTTTGTTAAATTGAAGGTCAGCATGTCAGCAATTAGAACGATTGATAAAATCGGGCTTCATGCATACGCCAAAAAAGTAGGCTTTAAACTATAGTTAAAAGGAGTACACACCATGGGTAAGGGCGATAACAGGAAAACCCGTAAAATGCGAAGGCGCAGAGCGCTCAAGCGATTAAAAGCGAGAATCCTAGCAAAAATTCAGGGGAAATCATAATCCTGCAGTAGCAGAACCCCATCTCTAGTTATGCTGAACACTTCAATTGAAAGTCAGTATGGTGGAGAGAAACCTAACAAACTAAGTAGATCAGTAGGAGTATTGTCAGATATGGCAAATCATAAATCAGCGAAAAAAAGAATTCGATCAGACGAAAAAAAACACAGCAGGAACAGCGCTTATATTTCTGGCGTGCGCACTGCAGTCAAAAAATTCAAACAGGCCGCACAAACCACTGAGACATCCAAAGAAGATATCGACAAGTTGTTCAAAGGTGCACAAGCAATGTTATCCAAGGCATCAACCAAAGGCATGATGCATAAGAATACAGTATCCAGAAAGACTAGCCGCCTTTCTAGCCTGCTAAGCAAGTTTCTTCAAGGAAATGTTGCAGTAGATAAAAAACCAAAAAAGAAAAAGAAAGCTGCAGCAAGCAGTAAGAAGAAGAAAAAGTCGTAGCTTAAATGGCTACGACTTTTCCTTAGCTCTCTGCCAGTAGACCTCTTTTTCTTCACGGGTAATACTCTGAAAATCGGTGCCTTCATCAGCAATGATCTGCTCTAAAACAGCAAATCTTGACAAAAACTTCTGATTGCCATGGGCAGACACGACTTCTGAATCTATTCCCAATTTTCTAGATACTTGTGAAAGAGTAAAAAACAGATCACCAAGCTCATCATATATCTGAGCCTCACTTGGCGATGGACATGCGAGTACTTGCCGCAATTCATCTAACTCGCTTTGCAATTGATCTATCACAGCTCTCGGATCATCCCAGTCAAAGTCGCACTTCTCAGCTATCTTCCCTATTTCAAAAGCTGTTGATGTTGCAGGACGACCAGTTTTTATTGAAGCAAAGATACCTGAAGCCTTACTAGGGGTGCCAACCGCACTTTTCTTTTCCGACTGTTTTATCTTGTCCCAATTTGCCTTCACCGAGTCTATATCTTTAGCAACACAGTCAGAAAAAACATGAGGATGCCGCCGGAGCATTTTCTCATTGATACCCCGAATAACTTCGGCTATCGAAAACCTTCCGTCATCTGCAGCCACCTGAGAATTCAAAACCACCTGCAGCAGGACATCTCCCAACTCTTCGCAAATAGCGGCAGAGTCGCCACTATTCATAGCTGCACAAGCTTCATATGCCTCTTCCAGAATGTATTTCTGCAAACTATTGAAGTCCTGCTGCAAATCCCAAGGGCAACCACTAACAGGGTCTCGTAACATAGCAATGGTTTTCACAAAGGACTCAAAAGACCTACCTATATCATTTTCCAAGCTCACCTCTTTCTTACAATCGATGGTAAGAATCTATCTTCCTGCTCAATACCAAGCAAAGCACAGACTGTTCCAGCAACATTTCCCAACGAACGCACCCCTCCCCCATTGAGCTTCCATTCTTCAGGGCCTCTAGGGTCATATATGCAAAAAGGGACCGGATGGAGTGTATGAGATGTCTTGGGTTTAGGTCGATGCAAATAGGAAATATTTGAATCGCTAACCTTAACCTTCTCAAACATTTCATCACAATTACCATGATCGGCAGTGACCATAAGGATCGTACCCGTCCTATTACAAGCTTTCAACAAAAGACCTAACATCAGATCAACGACACTGACAGCAAGCACGGCAGCATCGAAGTTCCCTGTATGCCCAACCATATCACCATTAGCATAATTTATTCTGCCATACCTAAAATCAGGAGAACTCATCGCCTTGATCGCTTCCTCTGTAATTTCTCTAGCTTTCATCCAAGGGAACCGATCAAACCCGGACTGATCCGAAGGTACCTCCACATAGGTTTCTAGCAGCGGATCGAACATACCAGAACGATTTCCATTCCAGAAAAACGTTACATGGCCAAACTTCTGCGTTTCACTGCAAGCAAACTGGCGTATGCCTTTTGCTGCTAAAAACTCTCCCATAGTGTCTATTATAAGGGGCGGCTCAACCAGATAGTTTTCTGGAATCTTAAGGTCGGCATCATACTCCATCATTCCTGAATAAAAGACATCTGGAACATCACCCCTATCAAACTCATCAAAGCTCTCCTCTGTAAAGGCGCGCGATATCTCAATAGAGCGGTCACCACGAAAATTCGTAAAAATTACTGCGTCACCTGCCATGATACGCCCTACAGGCTCAGATCTTTCTATAATAACAAAAGCAGGTATGTATTGATCTATAAGCTCTTCATCCTTACGGAAATGATCTATGGCTTCCCCGCATGAGGTGAACTGAAATGGAGCTTCACCATGTACATGTGCCCACCAACCCCTTTTCACCATATCCCAATCTGCTCCATACCGATCCATAGTAATCGACATCCGCCCACCACCAGAGGCTACTTTCACATCGAAACCAGAGTCAACCACCTGAGATATCATCGACTCCAGCCTCTCCAGATAAAGCTCTGCACTTTTTGCCGGAACATCTCGACCATCTAGCAATAGATGAAGCCTGACGCAGCTTAAGCCATCTTTCTTTGCTTGAGTAATTAGACTGCAGGTATGGTCTATATGAGAATGAATGTTTCCATCAGAAAATAAGCCTATAAGGTGAAGGGTTCCTCTGTTAGACTTCAGTCTAGTCACTAGTTTACCCCAGGCATCACCACTCCATATTCTACCCGATGAAAAGGCATTATTTACCAACTTTGCCCCTTGGTCATATATACGACCTGCGCCCAAAGCATTGTGACCCACCTCACTATTACCCATGTCGCTATCCGAGGGTAAACCTACCGCTGTTCCATGCGCAAGCAGCGTTGTACTAGGGTAATTCGATCTCAAAAAGTCGAGACAAGGAGTCCTAGCCATACTGACAGCATTTCCTCTTTGATTATCATTAATCCCCACACCGTCCATCACTACTGTCAGAACTCGAGAACCTCCCAACTCATCCTCCCTTTTTCTATCGCACCACCAAAAAGGTTTATTACCCGCAAGTTTCAAACTACTATTCAGGTTATCTATATAACAATCTAACAAGGAAAACAAAAAATGAAGGCTGTAGTACAAGTTACTTCTGGTGCTTCTGTATCCTCAGAACAAGAAGTACTAGGTGAGATAAAAAAAGGTCTCGTTGTCCTGCTCGGGATCCAGCGTAACGACAAAGAGTCTGATCTCAATTATATGGTTCAGAAAATTTGTAACCTACGCTGCTTTTCAGACGAACAAGGTAAATTTCAACACAGCCTCATTGATACCCAGGGATCTCTGCTGCTTATAAGTCAATTTACCCTACTAGGAAATTGCCAGAAAGGAAGAAGGCCAAGCTTCTCAAAGTCTGAAGAACCAATAGCAGCAGAAAAAATGTACCAAAAGTCAATTGAGAAATTTCGCAGCCATGGCATAAATGTTGAAACTGGCTGTTTCGGAGCCGCTATGGAGGTAACTCTGACAAACCAAGGCCCTGTCACCTTCATAATAGACAGCCGAGAGGCTGCCACTAATCTTTAGATAAAGCCTCGGCGCCCTCAATACCTATTTTTTCATAGAAGAGCTCATCAATTGTTTTCTTAATTAGAATCCACAACAACTCGCGATCAGAGCACTTATTAAAAAGACCTAAAGGAATTTGAAAGCCACCTTTATCTTTCCTTCCCCCACCATAGTAGACACCATGTTGATCCTTACCAAAGACATCCTTTATCCATTTATCAGGATCTAAAGTATGCGATTTAGTTCTTAAAGAACCGTCAATATACTCACCACCCACAACCCCATAAACCACGACAGTATCGATCCCTTCACGATGAAGCAGATAGTCAGCACACTGGCCTATTCCATCCCTATCTTCTTCCCGCACATAACCCACACCAGAAAACATAAAGGTGCCCCGAACGTCTTTGCGCTGCAAAGCAACCTGCGTCAAATCCATGGTTTTTGCAGGTATCGATTGCCGCGAGATCAGAGTCAGAAGATCCTTGTCGACATACTTGGTAAAAAACTCACTTGCCATATAATCCTGAGGTGTCGCATTCACAAAGTTATCAGTATCAGAGCGAATCCCATGCATCAAAGCAGTAGCTATCTTCGAATGCTCAGGTGTATCACCATTGAAATTAAACCGCTTATCTTGCAAATACTCGCCATAAATGGCTGAAGTAGAGCCAACACTTTCACGAATATCCACAAACTCGCCTGTAATCGTGCCGAGGCGCTTGTGGTGATCGATAAACACTAGCAGCTTACATGACTCAGGAAGCTTAATTGGCAGTTCGGTATTCTGAGAGTCATTAATCGCATAAAAATCATAGGACGTATAATCGAACTGCTCAGAATACTCCTCTATGTCCAGATCGAGCTTTTTGACTAAAGCCCTATTCTCATGGTGAGAAATTCGCTCAAAATGAACAATTGTAGACTGAATATCAAACTGAGCAGTCATATGACTAAGAGCCAGCGATGTGGCGATATTGTCGGGATCAGGATAACCTTTAATACAAATTAAAAGCCGCTTACCCGAAGCCCTTTCCAGAACAGAAACCAAGTCATCGGTTTTAGATCGCCCTCGCGGCGTCACGCTTTTACGGCGACTCCCAAGGTCTTCTTGATTCTGTAAATCCATATCTTCGCCTTCCTCAGCCTGTTGGAACTCAATTTCTTCTTGTTTTCTAAGTTTTGACAACTCAGCTTCTTTTTGACGAATCTTATTACCAATCGAGCCACTCAAAGTAAATCCCCTTTACCGGCTATGAGCTGACAACTGAGAACATACTCGAATTATACCACCCAGACATCATAGCCTAAGCTTTCAACTGGGCCAATATTGCCTTTGCCGTTGGGAACTGAGAAAACACAAAGTATCTCGTACCTTTAGGCATCCTGCTTATGATATTCTGACCAGCTTCAGATCGCGCAAGTGACTTCTGGACCCCCATAACATAATGATCGCCCAAAGACGAAACTTGACCAATGCGCTTACCCAGCCCACCGGCATGCCACTGATGGAAAAGTTCAATTAAATACTCGATGCCCTCATAGGTAACCTTAAAGTCAGGCACAATAAAATCACTATCACCAACCTCACATAAATCTACATCAACAGAGGCAGCCACTGCAGTCTTAGAGCTAAGTGTAGATAGACACGTTGCCAGCTCTGGTGGAATATAAGATGGTGCGGTTTTATAGTTTGTTTTCAAAGGTATCTTATCAGATATCTTGTATATAACTTCTTTTTTCTTTAATTCTAGGAGTATGCTTGCCGACCAACTACCACAAGAAAGCAGCTTCGAGGCAAATCCCGCAAATTTAAGACCATAACCAGTTCGCTTACCAAGTACTTTTAAGGGGCCCTCCACAACTATAATGAAGTCTTCACCCGCAGACTGCACATCCATGGCCAATTGGAAAAAGCGAGCTTGGCGCAAAACGAACCTCAACTCAGCAATATTGCTTCTAGGCATTTGAACTTCAATGCTACAAGCATGACACATAAGCCCCTGAAACAAAGCTAGATTGTACCTATCTATCCAATCGCAGGTAGAAAGTTGCTCTATTTTAACCAACTTTTTCTGGCTCCCTAGGTCAAGATAGATCTGATTCTGCACATCCTCCAATCGATCACTGGTGGTCGACGACCAGAGCTCCTGCCAATCCTCGTAAGAAACAGCCCGCTTCCTGCAATCCTGGCTTTGCTTGAGCCAATTCATCCGAGGATCTCTCATATCTGGGGGTTCTTGGTACTCAGCACGAGATAAAACAACCTTCTTCATCCCAGCTAAATATGGCTGCCCTGGCAACATAGTCGCTGACAACCTTGCATCTATATCCGTGATAGTTTGACCCAGGCAAGCAGTCAGCTCATGAATAAAGCCTTTTACACAGTCCTGGGTGGGCCTATCTTTTTTCAAAAACCTTGGGTTTAGAGAGCCTTTCCGGACCGAATACTTAAGAAGTTCCTTGGTAAGCATCGTGTTGATTTCTCCTTTCACTCACAAACTTCTCAGCCGTTTCTCTCGAAATTAACTCGTATAACACTGCCCGCTTACCTGGTTTGTGCCTTAATACCCGACCCAATCTCTGCACATGCTCCCGTGTAGTCGAACTTCCCGAAACAACAACTGCGACAGAGGCTTCGGGAACATCCACCCCTTCATTTAAAACCTTTGAGGTAACAAGTACTTTCAATTCACCACTTCGAAACATTTCTAAGAATCTTTTTCGTTCCGAAGCCTTAGTTCTGTGAGTTAAAACAGGCAAAATAAAACGAGAACCAATCCGATAGGCTAGCTCATTATCATTTGTAAAAACAATGATCCTTTCATCGGCTAGTTCGCAAAGTATGCTCCAAAGTTTTCCCAACTTGGCCTCTGAGCCTTCAGCTATTTTCTTCTGCAGGCGATAAGCTCTTATAGCCTCTTTACCGCCAGGCAAATATGAAGCGGACTTCAAGAAATGTGCCCAACCTCCCTTACCTGACAGGCTTATCCGGTTTTTGCGGAGAAACCCCAAATAGACCTTCCTCGAATCCTGGTATTGCAGGTGCTCATTATCTGACAAAGGAACTTCATAGGTCACAACGTCGTATGGTGACAATATATTATCAGTCATCTCAGATATGCCCACATCACAAACTTTTGGACCTAATAACTGATAGATAATTTCTTCCTTGCCATCTGGACGCTCAACAGTAGCGCTTAGACCTAGCCTAAATGGAGCAATACCACTCTTTGCTATCCAAGAATATTGCGGGGAAGGCAAATGATGACATTCATCGAAAATAAGAAATCCAAATTTATCCCCCAAAGACTCAATCATCAAAGCTGCCGTATCATATGTAGCAACACTTATTAGTTGAACATTACGCTCTCCCCCGCCAAGCATGCCAACTTCAACATTCAGAAACTCATTTAAGACCTCTACCCATTGACGCAGTAGATCTAAGGTCGGCACAACCACCAGAGTAGGGCGAGAAATTAGCTCAATACACTGAACAGCTAAAATTGTTTTCCCCGCACCCGTAGGTAATGATACAACACCTCGACCGCCACTCTCATGCCACTTATCAAAAGCGGTTTTTTGGTGTGGACGAAGCGCTATTCTCTTACCCAGTGTAAGGCTCAACTTCTCATAATTACGCGCAGCATCGACAGAAGATGCATCAACATTGTGTAAAAAAGTAATTAACTCTCTATAATGTAACGCCTCGGCAAAATACGCACACTTTTTTTCGTCCCATAAACAAAAAGGATAATTACTCTCAAAGGCGTCATTACGGAGCAAACCAGTAATTCGTATACTACCCTTCAAAAACGTTATCATGGGCTTATTCTTCATCTTTGAATCTGACCCCACACAACAGCAATACCACGTGCGCAACCAAACATACCATCAGCACAACCAGCGTAATACTGACAATTCCCTCTACCCAATCCGTTTCACCACCCACAACACTAAGAGTAAGCCATATATTCCCACAAACTGTGAGAATAATGAACATAAGCGCCGTAATTTTTCGAATTATTCCCACAAATTGTCCATTAAAATCGATAGCCGTTAGCTAGCTGTTACTGATTGCGTCCTGACCTAGTGGAGTTAACTCTCTGCCCCGAGGGCCTCTACATATCAAACCAATATGCAACAAATAGGGTTCGTACACATCTTCGATGGTAGACTTCTCTTCACCAATAGTAGCAGCCAATGTATCAATACCAACAGGACGCCCCGCATATCTTTCATTCATTGTTTGTAATATTTTTCTATCCATATTATCCAAGCCAAACTCGTCTATATCCAGCCTGGACAAAGCCAAAGCCACTATCTCCCGGCCAAGTATCACTTTGCTATGATAGTCAGCAAAATCTTGCACGCGCCGCAGCAGCCGATTCGCCACCCGAGGAGTACCACGCGACCGACAAGCCAACTCCATTGCTCCACCCGGGTCAAGGTGCACACTACTTAGCTTCGCAGACCTTAACAGGATCTCCTGGAGTTCTTCCGAAGAATAAAACTCCAACCTCTCCTGAATACCAAAACGAGACCTCAGCGGAGCACTAAGCAAGGATGTTCTTGTAGTGGCACCAACCAAAGTAAACGGCTGCACAGGCACCTTCACCGTCCTAGCTGTAGGGCCCTGACCAACGATAATATCCATCGAAAAGTCCTCCATAGCCGAATAAAGAACTTCTTCCACAGCAACGGACAACCTATGTATTTCATCTATAAAGAGAACACCGCCCTTTTCCAGGCCGGTGAGAACACCAGCAAGGTCACCTGGCCTTTCAATAGATGGGCCGCTAGTTTGGTAAAATGATGTGCCCATCTCAAATGCCACAATTCTTGCTAAAGTCGTTTTCCCTAGGCCGGGCGGGCCATGCAACAGCACATGGTCAAGAACACTCTCGCGCCCCTTTGCAGCAGATACAAAAACCTCTAAATTGGCTCGCACCCTAGCCTGCCCCGGATACTGCGAAAACCGTTCCGGTCGCAATAAATTCTGGGGTGATCGAACGTCATCCTGAATCAGCTCATCACCACTTACAAGCCGCTCTATTTCTGCAGAATCGTCCCTACCTGTCAAATCAACCATCAAAACAATTCACTTTCTATTGGACCAACAGACTTTTGAACATTAGACCTTTGAAGTAAAGCTAAACTTGCACGAAAGCCCTCTTCAAACTCCATTGACTTTTCAGCAGAAAAGACCTGCCTCACCACCCGGTCCACCTGAGCCTTTTTAAACCCTAAGTTTCCTAGAGCTGACTTTACATCTTTCATCAAAACGTCTAAATCAGAGTTCAAAGCAGACCCCTCTGACTCCAACCTGAAGCGGCCGCCTTCCTCACCACAAATCACAAGTAATTGCTCACTTTTAGACTTGAGCTCTAATAAGATCTTCTCTGCAAGCCGCTTACCAACTCTGGGCACAACGACAAAAGGATCGGGATTTCCAGCCACTACAGCCGCCCGAACCCCAGGGCCCTTCATAATAGACACAATAGCTAAGGCTACTTTTGGCCCTACTCCACTAACAGAAAGCAAGAGCTCAAACAAAGCCCTCTCACTGCTTGTAGCAAAGCCAAAAAGCCTTAGCCTGTCTTCAGCTACATCCGTAAACACCCACAAAAAAACATCTTCACCTGTTGCGGGAAGCTGTGCAAGCATGCCCTCACCAACCTCAACCCCATAGCCAACCCCATTAACATCCACCAAGACTGTGTTACCAAAACTACCGCGCAAACAGCCACTCAAACTATAAATCATAGACTGCCACCATATAAGGAAGGTTATCTAGGTAATTCAGCCGACTTCAATGAGGCATATCCTCTTTTCCCAGCCTCTGAAGGTATAACTTTTCTAACTGCTTAAGCAAGGCTTTAGACTCTGCAGCACCTTCGGAATTCCAACCTTTAGTACTCTCTGCCAATTTACTCAAAACTTCGAGTTCATCAGAGGCACGCCTTCTCAAACCGGAGACCATTCCGTTAAAACTGCGCACTAAATACTTCAAGTCATCACCGTCCCTTACCCTCATTGGAGCCGCAATAATCCCATCCTCTATCTCGCGAAAAGACCTCACCATAGCGTATATGGGGCCAGCAATCCTGTGCGTAACAAACAGACCTACGAAACCGACTAAAGAAATATTTATGATCACTGCCACAACCATCGCAACGAGTATCGGCCACGGCAAAAATCTGGGAATACGCAAAATCTCAAACTGATAAAGAGGGATAAGTATAACACTCGTAGTGAGCAATGTTGAAACCACACCCACAAACACGGCAATATTAATGTACCGAAACTGAAAGTCACGGTTTACTAAATAAAGCCTCTTTGCACCTTTTATACGACCTTGACTCTTCTTAGACATATACTGTTTGCTCTTTTCCAAAAAATTAAAAAAGCCACTGATACTATATATCAGCAGCCTACTTCAGAAATAGCTCATCGAAAAAGGGCTACTAAAACTGCCCCTTAAGCGCATCAACCTTGTCCAACTTCTCCCAAGGAAGCCCATCACGCCCGAAGTGACCATAAGAAGCGGTTTGACGATAAATTGGCCGCAGCAAATCAAAAGATTTTACAATCCCAGCTGGAGTTAAGTCAAAGACTTCTCTGACAGCCGTCGCAATTCTGTCATCATCATATTTTGAGCTACCATAGGTATCCACATAAACACTTACTGGATGCGGAACACCAATAGCATAGGCGAGCTGCACTAAACATCTATCGGCAAGGCCAGCCGCTACTACATTCTTAGCGACATAGCGGCCCATATATGCCGCAGACCTATCCACCTTTGACGGGTCTTTACCGGAAAAAGCACCGCCACCGTGAGCACCATGGCCTCCGTAGGTATCAACAATAATTTTTCTGCCAGTCAACCCACAGTCGCCTTGTGGGCCACCGATAACAAAACGACCAGTAGGATTTATATGATACTTTGTTTGATCATCTAATAACGAACTGGGAATAACCTGCTTAATAATACTATCGACTATAAATTCACTTAGTTCACTGTGGGCTACATCTTCATCATGCTGAGTCGATATCACTACAGCATCAATCCTCTTTAACTTTCCATCAACATACTCTGCCGTTACCTGGCTTTTTGCATCTGGCCTTAGGTAACGTACCTTATTGGTTCTTCTAGCATCTGAAAGAGCTTGTAGCAGCTTATGAGAATATTCAATGGTGGCTGGCATAAGAGCATCTGTTTCATTACTGGCATAACCAAACATCATACCCTGATCCCCAGCCCCCTGACCATCATGGAGACCGTCACCTTCATTAACTCCTACGGCAATATCTTCCGACTGCTGCTCAACAGCAACAATAACGCCACAGCTCTTAGCATCAAAACCAAGCTCACTGCGGTTGTAACCTATATCATCAATAACTTTCCTAGCTACGCCGGCATAATCAATTGTAGCCTTAGAAGTCACTTCTCCAGCAATAACCACAAGACCCGTCTTTACAAGGGTTTCTACCGCAACTCTTGAATTCGGGTCTTTATCGAGCAAGGCATCAAGAACTCCATCACTAATTTGGTCGCAAACTTTATCTGGATGACCCTCACTTACCGACTCGGACGTAAAAAGATAGTTTCCACTCCTCATAATGATCTCCTCATTGCTAGCAATATCCGCCCAGAACTATCCGAACTGCTCAAACCAAGCCCGAAAACAGTACCTGAATCATTTAAAAGCAAAACCTCCCCAAGCTGATCCACACCCTCAGCATAGCTAACCCCGCCATGATAAGCAGCTGCATCCAGAGAAAGTCTCTGACCCATTAGGAGTCGTTCAGCAGAGATACTATCCACCGCCTTCCACCTCGGCAACCTAATCGGTAAGTCACCTATAGGTCTAATCAAATTACTGAAGTTTGACAAGTTTTTCTCAAGATAACTTAAAGAGTGACAATCTGACACAGAAACACCTGCAGCCCGAGTCCTTACAATACGAGTCACTGTCCCACAAGTCCCCAAGGCGTCAGCAATGGCTTTACCTACAGCCCTCACATATGTACCCTGCGAGCATGACAGGCGAAAAGTCAACCTCCCTGCACCTACAGAAGTCAGCTCCAATTCACGAATCTCAACAATTTTTTTAAGATCTGCTAAAGGAACCATATGCGCACGACCGCTTCTAGCATAAGAGTAAAGAGGTTTGCCTTTATATTTAATAGCGGAATAAATGGGAGGCGTTTGCTCCCAGCAGCCCAACATCGAGTTGATCACAGACTGCACCTTTGCCGAGGACACACTAGGGATCGGCATCTCTTTAATCAATTCCCCTTCGGAGTCGAGGCTATCAGTTTCCCTGCCTAGCTCCAAATCAAACACATACTCTTTCTCTAACTTAACCAGATAATCCTGTAGGCGGGATGCTGTGCCTATAACTAAAACCAAAACGCCTTCGGCCATAGGGTCAAGAGTGCCTACATGGCCTATTTTGATGTCATGCAACCCTTTTTGCACAATGCGGGAAACATCTTTAGACACCACTCCTCGCGGCTTATTAACCGCTACGACCCCCTTAAGAGCCTTGAAAGACTGAGTACCAAGCAAGGCCAGTTTATCTCCTCTATATCTGAGTCAAGAGATTTTCAATATTATTTAGATCGTCTAATGCTCGATCGTAGAAAAACCTCAGAGAAGGAACTCTGCGCAACTTTAGCTGCTGAGACATCAACCTTCTAAATACCGGCGCAGCGCCCATTAATAAGCCGCCAACTTCCTTATGAGAGTCTTCACTACCATGATACAACCGGTAAGAAACCGAAGCCAACTGCATATCCCGAG
>MDTC01003385.1_pt1 | contig 13096 bp, 9 predicted proteins | sample 811181 | NCBI WGS metagenome assembly MDTC01 (sample SAMN05326644, study PRJNA326480) | marine metagenome | isolation source: seawater | place: Pacific Ocean: North | collected 2011 | reverse complement strand
TATTTCCCCCTCCAGTATTAATAACTAAGGCAATTTTTTTAGAGTTTAAAACATCAACAATATGAGGTGATCCTCCACTAACTTTGTTTATTTTTTTGCACTTTATTCCATTTTTACGGATGAAATCTGCAGTTCCACCGGTGCCACATAAAGTAAAATTTAATCTTAATAATTGTTTTGCTAAATCAACGCCTTCTTTTTTATGGCTATCTTTAAGAGATATAAATGCTAACCCTTTAGTTGGTAGTGAATTTGATGAAGCAATTTGACTTTTTGCAAAAGCCATACCGAAGTCTTTATCAAACCCCATAACTTCTCCAGTTGATTTCATCTCAGGCCCTAATAAGACATCACTTTTTGGAAATTTATTAAATGGAAATACAGCTTCTTTAACTGCAAACATATTTATAGTTTTACTCTCCAGATTGAATTTAGACAACTTTTCTCCAGCCATTACCCTTGATGCAATTTTTGCAAGAGGTATTCCTTTAGCTTTTGAAACAAAAGGTACAGTTCTACTAGCTCTTGGGTTTACTTCTATTACATAAATCTTATCATTTTTTATTGCAAATTGAATATTCATAAATCCTTTAACATTTAAAGCTAAAGCTAATTTTTTTGTTTGTTTCTCTATTTCTGCAATTAAATTTTTTTTAATTGATATTGGCGGCAAACAACAAGCAGAATCTCCAGAGTGAATACCCGCTTCCTCTATGTGCTGCATTATTCCAGCAACAAACACTTGTTTTCCATCAGATAAAGCATCAACATCTATTTCCATTGCATGATTAATAAATTTATCAATCAATATTGGATTTTCTTCTGCTGCTTTGAAAGCCTCCTCTACAAATTTCTTTAATTGGCTTTTTTCATAAACAATTTCCATTGCTCTACCACCCAAAACATATGATGGTCTTACCATTAAAGGTAATCCAATTCTTTCAGCAATACTAATTGCTTGTTTGTATGTTTTTGCTATACCACTTTCAGCCTGTCTTAATTTTAATTTTTCAAGCAATTTTCTAAATCTATTTCTGTCTTCAGCTAAATCTATAGATGTATATTGAGTGCCTAAAATTGGAAGCTTGTTATCATTTAAAAATTTTGCAAGTCTTATTGGAGTTTGACCTCCAAACTGAGCAATAATTCCAATAAGTTTTCCTTTTTGCTGCTCTCTTTTAATAATATTATATACATATTCTTCTTTAAGCGGCTCAAAGTATAATCTATCACTAGTATCATAGTCTGTAGAAACTGTTTCTGGATTACAATTAATCATTATAGTCTCGAATCCAGCTTCTTTGAGAGAATAACTTGCTTGGCAGCAGCAATAATCAAATTCAATTCCTTGTCCAATTCGATTAGGCCCACCACCTAAAATTATAATTTTTTTCTTTGAGGATGGGTCGGCTTCACACTCTGATTTTATTGCAAAATTCCTTTGATATGTAGAATACATATAGGGTGTAAATGATTTAAATTCTGCAGCACAAGTATCCACTTTTTTGAACACAGGAAGTACTTTTAAAGCAGTTCTTTTTTTTCTAATTATACTTTCTGATATTTTAGTTATTTCAGATAATTTTTTATCAGAAAAACCTATCGATTTAATTCTATTAAATTCATTATAGGTTTTAGGAAGACCTTTTTTTTGTATTTGATTTTCTATATCAACAATTTCTTTTATTTGTTCTAGGAACCAATAATCTATTTTACAAAGTTGATAAATTCTTTTAATATTAATTTTTTTTCTAAATGCTTCAGCTACCAATAAAATTCTATTAGGAATATTTTTTGTCAATTTTTTTTCTAATTCTATCTTGTTCAACGACAAGATTTTATCCAATCCTGAAAAACCAATTTCTAGAGAAATCAGGGCTTTTTGAAGCGACTCTTTAAAATTTCTACCAATTGCCATTGCCTCACCAACAGACTTCATTGAAGTTCCTAATATTGCATCAGATGTTGAAAATTTTTCAAATGTAAATCTTGGAATTTTTGTGACAACATAATCTATACTAGGTTCAAAGGAAGCAGGGGTCGTTTTTGTAATTTCATTTTTTAATTCATCTAAAGTGTAACCAATTGCAAGTTTAGCTGCAACTTTAGCTATTGGAAAACCAGTTGCTTTAGATGCAAGAGCAGATGATCTTGAAACCCTAGGGTTCATTTCAATCACTACCATTCTTCCATCTTTAGGATTAATTGCAAATTGAACATTTGATCCACCTGTTTCAACTCCAATTTTTCTAAGACAAGCAATAGAAGCATTTCTCATTACTTGGTATTCTTTATCAGTTAAAGTTAAAGCCGGCGCAACTGTAATGGAGTCACCTGTATGAATTCCCATTGGATCAACGTTTTCAATTGAACATATAATTATACAGTTGTCTTTTTTGTCTCTGACAACTTCCATCTCAAACTCTTTCCAGCCCTCTAAACATTCTTCAACTAAAATTTGATTAACAGGAGACTCGTGCAAACCTTCTTTAACTATTTTAAGATATTCTTTTTTAGTTTTGGCGATACCACCACCCAATCCTCCCAGTGTAAAAGCTGGTCTAATTATTGCTGGTAATCCAATATGTTTGAGAGCATTGGCTGACTCTTTAACATGGTTTACAATTTTTGATTTTGGTAAATCTAATCCTATATTTATCATGTTTTTTCTAAATTTTTTCCTATCTTCTGCGTTTGAGATCGCATTAGAATTTGCACCTATAAGTTCAATTTTATATTTTTTTAAAATTCCTTTTTTTTCAGCTTCCATAGCTAAATTTAAAGCAGTTTGCCCACCCATTGTTGGTAGAATTGCATTTGGTTTTTCTTTTTTTAGAATTTTTTCAAGAATATCCAACGTTATTGGTTCAATATAAGTTTTATGAGCGACCCCAGGATCAGTCATAATAGTTGCAGGATTTGAGTTAATTAAAATAACTTTATAACCCTCATCCTTCAAAGCTTTACATGCTTGAGTACCCGAATAATCAAATTCACATGCTTGACCAATAATAATAGGCCCCGCTCCAACAACCAGTATAGTTTTAATATCTTTTCTTTTTGGCATTTCTTTTTATATTGTTGATAAATTCTTTAAATAAATAAACACTATCTTGTGGTCCAGGATTTGACTCTGGATGATATTGAACTGAAAAAATTGGTTTATTTTTTAACTTAATTCCTTCAATCCCATCATCAAATAAAGATTTATGAGTAATCTCAATATTTTTTGGTAGTGTTTCTTTAATAACCTCAAAACCATGGTTTTGACTTGTAATTTCTACGTTACCCTTAATTAAATTCTTTACAGGATGATTTGCACCACGATGACCTAACTTCATTTTTTTAGTTTTTGCTCCAAGTGTTAATGCAAGTATTTGATGCCCAAGACAAATACCAAAAATGGGTAAATTTTTTTTAATTAATTCTTTAATTATTTCTATTGCATATTCACCTGTTGCAGCTGGATCTCCAGGACCATTAGATAAAAAAATACCATTAGGTTTTAATCTTATTATTTCTTTTGCACTAGTTTTACAAGATACAATAGTAACTTTGCAATTGAAGTCTGAAAAATATCTTAATATATTTTTTTTAATTCCATAGTCAATTGCAACAACATGTATGGAGTTATTTTTATTTTTTAAGTAGCCAGTTTTTTTTCCCCAAGTTTTATATCCTGACCATATATAGTTTTTCTTTGTAGTAACTTCTTTAGCTAAGTCTAAATTATTTAATCCAGGCCACTTTGAAGTTATATTGGTAAGTTTTTTGATATTAAATTTACCTTTTTTAGAAAAGGCAATTGTTCCTTTTGGAGCTCCGTTTTCTCTGATAAAATTTGTTAAACTTCTTGTATCTAATCCAGTAATTCCCACTATTTTATTTTTTTTTAGCCATAAATTTAAATTAGCTAAAGATCTATAATTTGATGGATTTGTAATTTCTGAATTTAATATAACACCTTTTGTCCAAATTTTATTTGACTCAAGATCTTCTCTATTTGTGCCAACGTTACCAATATGAGGAAATGTAAAATTGATAATTTGTCTAGCGTAAGAGGGGTCTGAAATTATTTCTTGATATCCTGTAAGAGATGTGTTGAAACAAACTTCACCAGTAGCCAAACCCTCATATCCAATACCAATACCTTTGAAAATAGTTTTGTTTTCAAGAACTAAAAAGCCTGTGTGAATCTGTGAGATTTTATTTGAGCTAAATTTTTTTGCTTTTTTCTTCAATTACAACTCATGAGTTAAAGGTTAATACAATAAAAGCCTTATTACTGCAACAGAGATGTATTATAAAATTATAAAAAAACAATTTTTCTTTTGAAGAATTTTGACTTTGCAGTAGATTGAAAATTATTATGACTTTGAAAGAAAAAATAGAAACTAACTATAAAAATTCATTAAAATCCAAAGACAAGATGAAAATATCAACTTACAGGTTAATTTTGTCCTCAATTAAAGACTTGGACATAGTCAATAGGTCTGGCCCAAATAAAAAAGAAACTGATGATAATGATATTAAAAAGCTTTTAAAAAAAATGATGAAGCAAAGAACCGAATCAATTGAGATTTATACAAAAAATAATCGTAAAGATTTATTAGAAGTAGAACAAAAAGAATTTGATCTAATTTCTAGTTTTTTGCCGCAGCAATTAAGTGAAGAAGAAACAAAAAAAATATGTAAAGAAACAATAAGTAAATTAGGGGCAGAGTCAATTAAAGATATGGGAAAGGTAATGGGTGAGTTAAAAAAGCAATATCCCGATAATTTAGATTTTTCAAAAGCTGGACCTCTACTCAAAGAACTATTAGTTAAATAATGAAATATCCAAAAGAATATTTAGATGAAATTAAAACTCGTTTAAAAGTTTCATCAGTAGTATCTAAAACTGTAAGCTTAAAAAAAAGAGGCAAAGAGTTTGTTGGCTTATCACCCTTCAAAACTGAAAAAACACCTTCATTTACAGTAAATGATGAAAAAGAGTTTTTTCACTGTTTTGCTACTTCAGAACATGGAAATATATTTGATTTTGTAATGAAGACTCAAAATTTGAAATTTGGAGAAGCAGTAAAATCTCTAGCAAATTTAGCTGGAATGCTGCCATATACATTTTCCAAAGCGGACGAAGAAAGACAAAAAAGTTGGCAGGAATATTGTTCAATTTATACACGTTATGTTGAATTTTATCATAATCAAATTTTGAAGAATTCAGAAGCAAGTATTGCAAGAGAATATTTGAAAAAAAGAAATTTATCAAAAAATGAAGTCAAAAATTTTAAAATTGGTTATGTCGAGAAAAATCCAAACATTTATAAGGAATTTATAAAAAGTTTTAGTGAGAAAAACTTAGTTGAAAGTGGGCTTTTCTTTTTAGATAAAAAAAAAAATATTTATGTAGAAAGATTTAAGAATAGAATTATTTTTCCAATCAATAATATTTCAGGTCAATCTATTGGATTGGGAGGTAGAACTTTTGAAGAAAATAAATATGTAGCAAAGTATATCAATTCCCCTGAAACTCCCTTTTTTAAAAAAGGAGCTAATTTATATAATCTAGACCTAGCTAGAAAATTATCAAATAAGATAGATCATATTTATCTTGTTGAGGGATATATGGATGTAGTTGGATTAAGTAAAAATGGAATAGATAATGTAGTTGCAAATCTTGGAACTTCATTAACAGATAAACAAATTTTAATTTTAAATCAATTTTTTGAGGACATCATCATTTGTTTTGACGGAGATGATAGCGGATATAAAGCTGCAGTAAGAGCAGCAGAAAATTCAATCAAAGAATTGAAGCCTGAAAAAAACATTTCTTTTTTGTTTTTACCAGATGGAGAGGACCCTGATAGCTTTATTAATAAAAATAGCAAAGATTATTTTATTGATTTTGCTAAAAATAGTAAAATCTCGATTCATCAATTTATATTTAATCATTATAAAAAAAAAACTAGCAGCAATCCATCATCAATGGCAGTGTTTGAAAAAAACTTAAGATCAATCGCAAACACTATAAAAGATGGTTTTATCAAAAAGTATGTCTTAGAATACTTTTTAGAACAAGTTTCTTCATTAACACCTCACTCGAATATGAGTAAAAAACAATTTTATGTTAAAAAAGTTAAATCATTAAAATCAACACAGAAATATTTTAACGAAACAAAATCTTTATCAACCATAGAATTGAAAGAGATTTCGTTATTGTATTTGATAATAGACAATTTAGAATTATTTCAAGAAAATATTCATCTAATTGAAAATTCTAAATTTTTTACAAATGAAAATAAATTAATTTTTGACCTTATATTATCCAAATTAAGATCAGGTGATAAACTTTTGATTAATGATTTAGAAATAGACAAGCAGTTGATTGAAAGAATCTATAAATTTGCATCAATAAAACATATTTTAAATAATCATAAAAATGATCAACAAAAAATACTTGAGTCCTTGGAAGATATTATGAGTGATTTAAAGAATTACGAGCTTGAGTTGAGAATAGAAGAGTTAGAATCTAAATTTTCTAAAGATTTAAGTGAAAGTACTTTTAATGAAATCCGAGAGTTAAAAAAAAAGCAAAATATCAATTAAATCATCTAAATTAATTATAGATTTTTTCTCAATTGTGCTTATATAAGTCTTCTCAAAGTTATTATTGTGGAAAGAATTATTACAAAATCATTTGCTAGGTTAATGGGTAGAGGGACCCATAGGGGTTTTATTACCTATGAAGAACTTAATAAGTCCTTAGGTAAAAGAAATCTATCAAATGAAAACTTAGAACAAGCACTTATTCATATTCTTGATGAGAAAGTAGTTCTTGTTGAGAAAAAATCAGATTTCAAAGTTTTAAGAAAAAAAGATAACTCGTCAAAAGAAGAAGGTAAAACTATTGAAAAAAGTGATGACCCTATAAGAATGTACTTAAGAGAGATGGGGGGAGTTGAGTTATTATCTCGAGAAGGTGAAATTGCAATTGCTAAAAGAATTGAAGCCGGCAAAGATGTTATGCTTAATGCATTATCACAGAGCCCAATTACTGCACAACAATTTTTTGAATGGGATACAAAATTACAAAATGATGAAATTCTGGTTAGAGAGATTATTGATATTGATACAAATTATATGGAAGATGAAAGTACAGGGCCAAGTGCAAAACAAAAGAATTCTGGTGAGAAATCAGAAGAAAATAAAGAAACTGGAGATGATACTGATGATGAATTTAATCCCACTCTTGCAGCAATGGAAACAGAGATAAAGCCAAAAGTTTTAAAAACTATCAATAATTTAACTAAAGATTATAATAAGTTGATTAAGTATCAAAAAGAAAAACTTCATTGTATTTTAAATTCTATTCCAATTTCTAACGCTAAAGAAAAAGGCTACCAAAAAATTGTCAGTGAAATATTAGAAAATATTAAGTCTTTACAACTGTCTCCTTCAGTTTTAGAGGATTTGGTACAAAAACACTACGTTGAAAATAAAAAAATAGTTTCATTGGAAGGAAATTTGCTAAGACTGGCAATGGACCATAAAATATCAAGAAATGAATTTATAAAGTTTTATATAGGGAATGAAATAAATCCAAATCTAAAATCATTTTTAGATACAAATCAAACTTGGAAACAATTCTTTCAAAAAAATAAAGAAGAATTTAAAAATATAAGAGAGAGATTAATTGAAATCAGTGGCAAACTCGGAATATCTGTAACTGATTTTAAAAAACTTGTAAGTAGAATTCAAAAAGGAGAAAAAGAGTCAAGAATTGCAAAAAAAGAAATGGTTGAGGCAAATTTGAGATTGGTTATTTCTATAGCTAAAAAATATACTAACAGGGGATTGCAGTTTTTAGATTTAATTCAAGAAGGTAATATTGGATTGATGAAAGCAGTTGATAAATTTGAGTATAGAAGAGGTTATAAGTTTTCTACATATGCAACATGGTGGATAAGACAAGCAATAACAAGATCAATTGCTGATCAAGCAAGAACAATTAGGATTCCTGTTCATATGATAGAAACAATAAATAAAATTGTTAGAACCCAAAGGTTAATTCTAAGTGAATTTGGTAGAGAAGCAACACCTGAAGAATTAGCAAAAAAATTAAGAATGCCACTAGAGAAGGTTAGAAAAGTTTTAAAAATTTCAAAAGAGCCTGTCTCATTAGAAAAGCCTGTTGGAGATGAGGAAGATAGCAGTCTTGGAGATTTTATTGAAGATACTAAAGCATTAGCACCTTTAGAGCAGGCAATAAAATCTAACTTAAGCGAAGCTACAACAAAAATTTTATCAACATTAACGCCAAGAGAAGAAAGAGTTCTTAGAATGAGATTTGGTGTTGGTATGAACACAGATCACACTCTTGAAGAGGTAGGCCTTCAATTTTCTGTAACAAGAGAAAGAATTAGACAAATTGAAGCTAAGGCTTTAAGAAAATTAAAACATCCAAGTAGATCAAAACAATTGAAGAGCTTCTTGGAAAGTTAAATTTTGCAGTTTTAAATCTTTATCTTTGTAACTAATTTTTTATTTAAAAATGATAGATATAAAATTTATTAAAAATTATTTTTTTATTTTATTTTCTATTATTCCTATCTCTATAGTTGCTGGACCAGCAATTTCGTTAATAAACATTATAATTATTGATATTTCTTTTATATTTTATGTAATTTTTAGAAAAGATTTTAAATTTTTAAAAAACTCTACAATCAAAATAATTTTAGCTATTTATATATATCTAATCTTTAACTCTTTTATTTCTTTAGATTCTCAAATTGGGTTAAACCGAAATTTAGGTTTTATAAGATTTATTATTTTTTTTATTTGTTTTAATTATTTTTTTTACCTTGATAAAAAATTCAAGAAAATTTTTATTTATTGGATTTTAGCTGTTCTAATAATATGTCTTGATGTTTATTTAGAAAGCTTCAAAGGAACAAACTTATTAGGTTATGGGGGCCAAGAGTACGGAAGAAGAATTGTTAGTTTTTTTAAAGACGAACCAATAGCTGGAGCTTATATAAACGGTTTTTTTTTAATATTGATTAGTTTTTGGCTTTTACACTATAAAAGTAATTCACTTTACCAAAATTTATCTTTTTTAATTTTTGTATCATTAATTTTTTTTTCAATTATTTTAACTGGTGAAAGATCAAATTCAATCAAAGCATTTATCGGCTTAATTTTGTTTTTCTTTTTTGTAAAGGAATTCACTTTTAAAACTAAAATTGTTTCATTTTTGAGCATAGGAATATTATTTACATTTATTTATATAAATTCAGATTTTTTAAAACTTAGATATGGTTGGCAAATTATTTATCAAATCACTAAACAAGAAAAAATTGAAAATTTTTATAAAAATGACCTATATTTCAAAATTTATAGGTCAGGCTATTCTGTCTTTAAAAATTATCCATACTTCGGAGTTGGCAATAAAAATTATCGAGTTGAAACCTGTGATACAACAAAGATAAATAAAGATTATATTTGCACCACTCATCCCCATCAAATATATTTTGAATTTTTATCTGAGCATGGATTGCTAGGTAGTCTTTTTTTAATTTCAGCAATATTTTTACTGATGTTTAAAAATTTCAAGATATTCTTCAAACTACGAAATCCAATGCAAATAGGAAGTTTTATTTATTTGATAATTATTTTTTTACCACTTTTACCCAGTGGCTCTTTTTTTCATGATTTTAACCTAACTCTATTTTGGCTAAATATGTCAATTTTTTATGGACTAAGCACGCAAACAAATATTTTTTCTAAAAAATAATACATAAAAAAGTTTATTATAAAATCTTGTTTGATATTAAAAACTAATGTATCTATTCCATTTTGGGCCTGTAGCTCAGTTGGTTAGAGCAGTACACTCATAATGTATTGGTCCCAGGTTCGAGTCCTGGCGGGCCCACCAAATTAAAAGGAGATATAATGATAAAAAACATAATCATAAAAATATTAAACAAGATAAAAAAAGTTTTAAATTTTTTTATACAACATACCATTCCATCATTACCTGCAAAAAAAAAAAATTATATTTACCCGTATGATAGGTGGCAAGAAGAAGTACAAAAAGAGTCTTATGAACATTTTAAAAAACATTTTCATAATGTTTTATGGATTAAAAAAAAAAATTTAATTGAATTTACTGTCAAGAAGTCATTAGAGAATGATCCTAACCAAGAAAAACTTTACCTAGAATTTGGAGTGTTCACAGGTGGTACAATTAATAGAATATCGAAATTAGTAAAAAAAGTTACTGGTTTTGACTCATTTAGAGGATTAAACGAAACATGGGCAGGAAACGAAAAAGATAAAGGTCACTTTGATTTAAAAGGAAAACCGCCTAAAGTAAACAGTAATGTAGAATTAGAAATAGGGTTAATACAAGATACACTAAATCCGTTTTTATTAAGAAATAATGATAAAAAAATTAACTTCCTTCATTTGGACGTAGACACTTACGAGACAACAGATTTTATTTTAAAGAATATTAAAAAAAATTTAGCAAATAATTGCACAATTTTATTTGATGATTTTTGGTATTGCTCTGGTTGGTCGGTTAACATATATAAAGCTTTTCAAGAGAATTTTAATGAAGATGAATATAAATATATAGCTTTTCCGCCAGATGGTAAATTAGCTGTAGTTCAACTCAATTTGAAATAATTCTTTATTCTTTTACGATAAAGTTTTTCAAGCTTTCTAATAAAGCATCAATATTTCCATCATTACTCATAATAATAGAATTAAATTCTTCTTTTTGAACTTTTGCTAAACTTACACCTTCAATAACTACATCTATGATCAGAGGGTTTTCTGGAATTTTTGTATTTATTCTCCAATCAATTTTTATCTCAGGTTTTTCGTCTGTTGCAATCAGAATACTTGATACCATCGTATATTTTTCATTAAGTTTTTTTGATGAATTTACTTCAATTTTAGGGTTGCTATATTCTGCTAATCTACTTGAAAAGCTTTTTAGAAAATATTTTTCAAATATCTCAAGGTATTCTTTTTTTTTGTTATCAGAAATTGTTTTTCTTACCGACCCTAATGAATAATTTCCTATTCCAACAATATCAACTGTTTCTTTAGCAATAGACTTCAATTTTTTAATTTTTTCTTCTTTAGAATAGTTTTGCCCCAGCGCTTCAGAGGCCCTATTTACTGTTGATTGAACAAAAATTTCTGGCTGGACAGCAAAAGAATTTTGTAAGCTAATAAAAAAAAAAATACAAAATATAAAAACTTTTTTAAAAATCATTAAACCTTTAATTAATTAGTTTCTATCTCTTCCCAGTCATCATCGTTTTGTGTATTTGTTCTTTTTTTTGAATTAAGAATTTTTTGTTGTCTATCTTGTAGATATAAGCTTTTAACTGATGCATAAAAGTCCATTGAATTTTCTTCTAAGTTATCAATTGAATCAATATTTTTTGCTCTAAAATCTGTGCCTGCAGTTATTCTGCTGGCATAATAATCTGACTCATTTACATAATTAGTATCGTTTTTTACTGTGATGTTATACCAAGCATCACCTCCAAACATATTTACCAATGTTCCAACAGCATCTCTAGAACTAGACGGACCAATAATTGGTAGAACCAAGTAACATCCTGGGCCAAAACCTGCTACACCTAAACTTTGTCCATAGTCTTCTTTTTCATAATCACGAAATCCTAGAGAAGTTGCAACATCAAAGACCCCTAAAAAACCAATAGTCGAATTAACTACTAATCTTCCAGTATTTATCCCTGCTGTTTTTATATCTCCCTGTAAAATGTTATTAGGAATTGTAACTAAATTAGACAAATTACTTACAACGTTACCAGTTCCAATTTTAATTGGTGAAGGTAATTTTCTGTAAACTTTTGCAACTGGTTCAAATATGACATTGTCTAATCCCTTGTTGAAGGCAAAAATACCTCTATTAATACCCTCAAAGCAATCCTTAACATTTGAAGAATCTTGTTTTGATAATTTATTATCTCCATCAGTATCAGCATTAACATTTAGCGTTAAAAAAACAGATATTAAGATTGTAGTTATAATTTTTTTCATCTTATACATATATAATATATAGAAAGTACTCTTGTAAATCAGTATTATTAAATAAATATATAATATAAGTTAAAATATGCTGATTAAATCAATATTTAATTATTCACCAAATTTCAGCCCCAATAAAAGACCAAGAAAAGTAATAAAATATATTATTTTTCATTATACTGGCATGAAAAGTGAAAAATCAGCAATTGAAAGACTTACCTCAATACAATCTGAGGTAAGTGCTCACTATTTTATAAAAAAAAATGGTTCATTAATTACACTGGTGCCCGACACACGTATTGCATGGCACGCTGGAAAATCTAAATGGAAAAATAAAAAATTATTAAATAATGAGTCCATTGGAATTGAAATTACTAACCCAGGACATGAATTTGGTTATAAAAAATTTTCCAAAAAACAAATTAAGTCATTAATAAGTCTTTGTAATTTTTTAATCAAAAAATATAAGATAAAGAAAAAAAATATTTTAGGTCATTCAGATATATCTCCAGACCGTAAAAAAGATCCAGGTGAAAAATTTCCTTGGCAATATTTAGCAAAAAATAATATTGGATTATGGCATAGTTTAAAAAGTAAAGATTTAAAAAAAGTAAGAAGAAAAATATGCAACGAGTCTCAAGTAAAAAAATTCAAAAAAATTATCCATAAAATCGGATATAGAGATGACATGAGTAAAAATGTCAAAGCATCAACATTGATTACGAAAGCATTTCAAAGAAGATACAGGCCAGAATTAATAGATGGAAAAATTGACTTAGAATGCTATCTAATCTGCAAAAATTTAAGTTTTACTTGAAAATCATATTTAGAATATTATATTAGGTTTGCCAGATAAATGATTTATCGCTTTAATTTTTTAAAGAGGAAAGTCCGGACTCTGCAAAGACACGGTGCCAGTTAATGGCTGGCGGGGGCAACCCTAGGGATAGTGCCACAGAAAATAAACCGCCATAACATGGCAAGGGTGAAAAGGTGTGGTAAGAGCACACCGGTTCTATTGGTA
>MDTC01002146.1_pt1 | contig 13096 bp, 12 predicted proteins | sample 811181 | NCBI WGS metagenome assembly MDTC01 (sample SAMN05326644, study PRJNA326480) | marine metagenome | isolation source: seawater | place: Pacific Ocean: North | collected 2011 | reverse complement strand
GGAAGGTTTGGTGTTTTTTCGAGAATAATGACTTGCCGTAGACATATAAAAAAGCCTCCAAGAACTAGGACTAGTTGTTGCGGGGGTAGTTACAAGATGTTATTTATTAATCGATTATGATTCAGAATGTCGAGCTTTTTTTTGCTGATCAAAAAGACCGCTTGACGCTTTCCCTCTTAGGCGTTGGATACCCTTTCACATGCAAATTAGCTACGATTTGACTGGGGAGCTTGATCGCACCCTACGCGAAACCGCTTCTCGTACGGATGGATTCAACGATGACTTCTCCCCGGAAATACGCCCTGCTGATCTTCGTTTCGGTGATTATCAAGCCAATGGAGTCCTTCCCTTTGCCAAGAAGTATGGTTTGAATCCAAGGGAAATGGCCGAAAAGCTGATCGAGGCATTGGGAGAGGACGAATCAATGGATGTAGATCTTGCAGGACCAGGTTTTCTTAATTTCCGGTTCACTCCAGCCTTTCGTTTGGCTTGGATGCAAAAGTATTCAAGCATTCACGATTTTCGCGAAGCCTTCCAAGCTAGTAGAAAACCCTTTCGGGTAGTGGTTGATTTTTCTTCCCCGAATACAGCGAAGCAGATGCACGTGGGGCATATTCGATCTACAATAATTGGCGATGTTATTGCGCGTCTCTTCGATTTCGGTGGAAATGAAGTTACGCGAGATAATCATGTGGGTGACTGGGGTACGCAATTCGGGATTCTGATTCTTGCCATAAAACGGTCAAAGTCCGATCTCGAAGATCTTGGTCAAGACGCAATCGCCAAGCTTGAAGACTTATATCGTGAGGGGAATCAGTTGATCGCTGAAGACGAATCCTTTCGCATGGAAGCTCGTTCCGAACTCGTTAAACTTCAGCAAGGTGAAAAAGAAAACATTGGGATATGGGAAAAAGTGAATGCAATTAGCTTAGCTTCCTTTCTTCATGTGTACGAGAGACTCGGCATCCGTTTCGACGATATCCTCGGTGAAAGCTTTTATCGGGATAAAGTGGATGCGGTCTACGAAGGATTAACCAAACATGCCATTTGCGAGGAAAGCGAAGGGGCGATGGTCGTTTTCCACAGGGAACACAAGCGTTTTGCCAAGCAACCGTTCATTGTTCGCAAGTCCGATGGAGCGAGTAACTACGCCACGACCGATCTTGCCACCGTCTGCTACCGCGTTGAGAAACTGAGAGCTGAGGAGATCGTTTACGTGACGGACGGTCGGCAGCAGGATCACTTTTCTCAACTATTCCTGACTGCTGAGAAGTGGTTTGCCGCAGAGGGAAAGTTCTTGCCGCATTTGAGTCACGTTTGGTTCGGAACAATTCTCGGCGAAGACAATAAGGCTATCAAGACGCGAGAGGGACAACCCGTGAAGCTTCTCGACCTTCTCGACGAAGCCATTGCTCGAGCAAAGGTCATAGTAAGGCAGAAGAATCCCGAACTCGATGAAATCGAGATGGAAAAACGAAGCCGAATCATCGGTTTAGGGGCCATTCGATATGCGGATCTCTCTCAGGATCGTACTCTCGACTATGTTTTTTCATGGGATAAGTTGCTTGCCCTTCAAGGGAATACAGCTCCCTACCTTCAATATGCCGTTGCCCGTATTCGAAGCATCTTTCGAAAACTGAAAATGGAACCCGGGTCTGGTGAAGAGGCTGCCTCCGCTCCCGTTACCGAGTCTGAAAACCTTCTAGCCCGAAAGTTGATTTATTTTCCTTCTGTTCTCGAGCAAACTCAGCGTGAACTGAAACCTCATCACCTATGTGGTTATCTGTACGAACTAGCTACCGATTTCAGTTCTTTCTACAATTCCGATAAGGTGCTTGTTGATGATCCTGATGTGAGAGCCCGTCGCATGCTTCTCTGCTCAAGAACTTTATTGATTCTGGAAACTGGGCTGGAATTATTGGGTATCGAGACTTTGGCACAAATGTGAAGAGAATTCAAACCTGCGAAAAAATCGAATTCCCAAGCCTCCGGTTTAGTACTCGAAAAATTGAATCGACTGAGCTTCGGAGCTAAACATTTTCCACTTTTTGCCATCCCGCTTGAGGGTGTGGATAATAGTGACCCGATTGTCGCGAAAAGCCGCGTTTCCCGAAATTTTCTGTGTTGCTTGAGTGACCTTAATTCGAGCTTCGTCACCTCGCACATCAATAACTTCGGTCTTCTCCAAGGTATACTTTAGGCGCAGTCGTGCGAAAATGTAGCGCATCATGTCCCGGGAACTCTCGAGGGTAGGAGATTCGGGGTGTATTGTTCCCATTGCCATAGTCAGATTCCTCTTCGAACAGGCGTATAGGTTGCTCGATATGACATCCTTTACTTCCTTTGCCGTGGCTGGGTCTATTTCTGCGGATTGGTCTTTCGTTTTGCCTCCGGGCGGGGGTGGAGCATCGGTGCCAGTCGCAGGAAGAATGCCATCACTTGTGCCCGCGGGAACGGTCGTCGTTGGCTTTCCCGGAAGAGGTGCACCGGGCAAGTCCTGTGCCACGATGTTTGCGTCGAAGGCAAAGAACGTTGAGGCGCAAGCGAAAAGTGGGATACGCAGAAAATTCATATTATAATAAGTTCTAATAAAGAAATACTTATTTCTTTTAAGAGACACGAGCGGGAACGGAAAGTCAAGCCTCCCAAAAGCCAAGACTCGGATTCTTTCGATATGAAATTGCCATTCGCATCTTGTTGTAAACTTATTTGTTCAGTTGGTATGACTCCTGAGATCTCGATTTCTTAGAAGAAAGTATAATTTTTGAGACAGAAGGATAATTTTTAACTTTTACATCTATCCAGTCAGCTAAACGACTTTCCGCAACCACATGTCGATTCAGCATTTGGATTGCGAATCTCGAAACCCTTGCCCGCTAACCCATCGTCGAAGTGAACCTCGGAACCTCCGAGATAGGACAAACTGTCCGTATCCACGGCGAAGGTAACGCCATTTGATTCTTGCATTTGATCACCATCTTTTAGCTTGTCAAAACTCATTCCGTATTCGAAGCCGGAGCATCCTCCCGGTTCAACGAAAATACGTAGCATTTTAGAACTGTCCCCTGCTTCGACTGCCATTTCTCGCACACGAACTGCTGCTTGATCGGTTAATGTTATCATTTTTACATTTTGCATTTCTCTTCTGCATTAGTCAACGCAGCTGTAAATTAATACTGAAAGTCCAGGGCAATTAATATAAAGTAAGCGTATCTCGCGCCAATTGAGGAAGAAACCTTCACATGTTTGCGAAGGTTCTTGCCTTCTCCGTGAGGTTTTCCCATAGAAAAGCCAAGCAATTATTGTTTTTAAAACCGTGAAACATATTTTTAACGAAGTCCACTACGAGCTTACGCACAAAATTGCGGAGGGAGGCATGGGAATGGTCTATGAAGCTGTGCAGCAAGGGATTGGTGGTTTTCGTAAGGTCGTAGCCATCAAGCTTATCCGAGAGGAGTATTCAGCCATCGAGGAGTTTCGTAACAACTTCATAGGCGAAGCCAAATTGGTAGCCGATCTCATTCACACCAACATTGTGCAGACTTACCACCTTGGCAAGATAGGAGAGCAGTACTTCATGACAATGGAGTTCGTCGACGGGTGGAACTTGGAGGAGTTGTTGGATCGTCATGTGGAAACGGAACAATACATTCCTGCCGATTTGGCAGTATTTATCGTTTCTCGTATTGCTCGAGGACTCGGTTATGCCCATCGAAAGCGAGACGACCAAAACCGGTTGCTCGGTATCGTGCATCGTGATGTGAACCCTAAAAACATTATGATGGCCAAGGAGGGCGACGTTAAGTTGACCGACTTCGGTATAGCGAAAGCCTTGGATATCATGTATAACAAGGAAGGCGAAGTGATAGCAGGTAAGGATGAGTATCTTTCTCCCGAGCAAGCGCGTTGCGAGGTCACTGATCATAGAGCTGATCTTTTCTGCTGTGGCATAGTTATGGCCGAACTTCTTTTGGGCTACAATCCCTTCGAGGCCATGGAATCCGAGGAAACCATCAAGAATATTCTTGAAATGGAAATCCCGAATTTCCCCGACCTCCGACCCGATGTTGAGGTGAAGCTCAACGACATACTGCACATGGCTTTGAAAAGACCTCGCGAGGAACGCTATCAATCTTCCGAAGAAATGCTTACGGAATTGGAGAGTTTCATTTATGGTAAAGGCTATGGCCCCACCAACGAAAAGCTTGCCGCCTATGTTCATGACTTATTCGGTGACGATGGCCAAAATGCCGCTCTCCGTTGGCATCGTGGCGAAACTCCCTTTCCCGACCTTTAAGCAATTGTGCCGTTTGCTTAGGCAGACCATCCAGCCCGTAAAAAGTCATGGCCAGCCAGTCACCAGGTCTTCGCCAAGTTCAAAAGCAGACCCAGAATCTTGTTCTGGCCCCTCAACTGCGGCAATCCCTGAAAATCCTCCAAGTGCCCGCTCAAGAACTTCGGACAGCCATACTCGAAGAACTCCAGACCAATCCCGTGTTGGAGGAATTGTCTGGAAACGATGAAAGCCTCGACGCTGAAGTCGTTGAACAGGATTCTCCGGAGTCGCCGGAAGAAAATCTAGGAAACGAGGATATCGGCGACGATCCTGACGAAACAACCAGCGAAGTGAATTCTGATAGTTCTGACGATCTTGATCGTGATGGATCGGATACGCATGATGAAATGAACTTTGACGATGAATTCGCCGTCCTCAACGAAATGCAGGAAGACCTTCGAGAGCATTATGAGGCTGAATATGAGGGGGAGTCCCAGCTGGCCAATTCGCAAGCCGACGAGAAACGACAGTTCTTCTTTGATTCGCTTGTCGAGGAAACTTCCCTTCAAGAACATCTTATGGGTCAATTGAAGCTCGCCGACATCTCTGAGGATGAGCTTGAGGCTGCTCGCTACCTTGTTGGAAGTCTTGATGAAAACGGATTTCTATCAGCTCCGCTTTCAGATCTAGCTCTGAGTTCGGAAATTCCTCTCGCCGATCTTCAACACGCCCATAAGATTCTTAAGACCTTTGACCCCTTGGGTATCGCTGCTACGGACCTGCGTGAATGTCTCATGCATCAACTTGAACAAAGTGGCGAAGTTGAGTCTCCTGCCTATGTTGTCGTTCGTGATCACTTGGACCTCCTTCTTCGTCGGCGCGTGCCCGATCTTGCGCGAAAGCTTTCTTTGCCCAATGACGATATTCACGATTTGATCGAGCGAATCGCCGAACTTGATCCTGCCCCGGGGCGGAGATTCTCCATGGACACAAACCATTCGATCTCACCCGACGCGACCGTTGAGCGGATTGGCGACGAATGGGGAATATCCTTAACCAACGACTTTATTCCTCGTCTTCGGATAAACAAGACATACAAGGATCTGATTGCCAAAGGTAAGCTTGAAGCCAAAGAGAGAGACTATGTCCGAAACCAAATGCGTTCAGGCAAATTTCTCATAAATGCAATTGAGCAGAGACAGAACACCATCGAGCGGATTACTCGAAAACTAATCGAGCGTCAGACAGAATTTTTCGAAGAAGGCGTATCCAGCCTAAAACCTCTGACTATGGCCGAAATGGCCGAGGAAATAGGTGTCCACGAAACCACCATTTCTCGAGCTATCTCAAGCAAGTACCTACAGACTTCACACGGAATCTTTCCCTTCAAGTACTTTTTTACCCACGGCTATGTTGGTAAGGACGGAGACCTCGTTTCCAATACGAGCGTTAAGGAACTGATCGGCTCCATTATCGAGAAGGAAGATCCTTCCAAACCTCTGAGCGACCGAAAAATAGTCGATATTCTCGCCGAACGCGATGTGGCTCTCGCTCGCCGCACAGTGGCCAAGTATCGGGAGCAACTAGGTATTCTCCCCACCAACCTTCGTCGTCGCTACTAATACCCGAAAATCCCTCAATCATCGGCGATATTCCGAATAATGACCACCGCCACCGCATTATCCGGGCTTCGCCTGCCGCTTCTTGTCGACGCCTCCTCGCTGGTTCATATTGGAATTCCCGACTCCAAGGGTTGGCTCAGTCTAGTTAGAGAGGAAAAACCAGCCCTGGAATCTCTCTTTTTGGCGATCCCAAGATCTCTCGGAGAGGTCGATGCCTCAATGTCAGCAATCGATGCCATCCTTTTTTGCGAAGGTCCAGGATCCACACTCGGGCTCCGTATTGCCGCGACGGCTGTAAAAACTATCCTTGGAGAAAACAAACCATCCCCCACCCTGTTCACTTACAATGCTCTGGATCTCGCCGCGATTATGTCCAACGACTTATCGCGCCCCATATTGGCTCCTTTCAGGAAAGGGAAAAGATTGTTACGCAGCCCAATATCGGATTCCGCCATCGGCTCTATCGAAGTTCTCGAAGAACCAATTTCAGAATCACTGTCCAAGGAAGCTCTTCATCTTCCACCTCTCCGCCCGATGGAGAGTCTTCCAGAGGATTTGGATGTCCTCGAGTACGATATTTCTCATGTTGCAGGTCTCGCAGGAATAGCTCCGATTCTGCGTCTTGCTGAGATGCCGGAGGTGTTCACTCCCCTGCCTGCGGAGTTCCGCAAATGGGAACCCACACGCAACCTTTCGCCTAACTAGTAGGACATGCGCTGCTGGGCCGAAATTGACCTTGCCGCCCTCGAGCGCAATCTAGGTTTGATCCGATCTGCTCTGCCTCGAGGTATTCGCTATGTGTCCGTAGTCAAAGCCGATGCTTACGGGCATGGCATTCATCCCACCGCGGCTCGTCTCATGCAAAGCGGCGTCGATCTCTTTGCGGTGGCCAATGTTCGCGAAGCCACTGAAATTCGTGAAATGGGCTCGGGTTGGCCTATTCTCGTGCTCGGTCCCTTGTTGCCCGAGGAAGACCGAGCCTTAGCTACTCACGACCTAATTGCCACCATCTCCTGCGTCAATGAACTGGATCGCTTTGCGAGAGTCGCACGAGAAGCAAAGAAAACGCTACCCATACAGCTGAAAATAGATACTGGAATGGGCCGAATGGGGGCTTGGTGGGAAGAGGCCGTGGCTCTTCTTCGAGACGCTCAATCAAGACAAGAACTGAAGCTGGAAGGTGCCCTCACTCACTTCGCCGACCCCAAGGACATTGAATTCACAAGGATGCAAAGAAAAATATTTCTTGATATCCTTCGAGAGCAAAACCTACTCGGCAAACCCGATTTTCTTGTCCATGCCGACAACTCTTCCTCTCTTTGCACGCTTTCGTCCGATGATCCTTGCAATGCCGTTCGGATCGGTCTCCACCAGTTCGGAATATCTCCACCTGCTGGTTCTCCACTCGCTGATCTTCAGATAGATCCGGTATTTTCCTTTCACGCAAGATTGGCCCTTGTTAAAAACCTTCCTGCCGGAGCATCCGTAAGCTATGGTCGTGAGTTCCTTCTCGAGCGAGATTCGCGCATCGGTATATTGACTGCAGGCTACGGGGATGCCATTCCCCTGCCCTGTGGAAATCGAGCGGACGTCCTCTTGCGTGGTCGTCGGCATCCAATCGTGGGTCGCGTCACTATGGATCAGACTCTCGTAGATTTCACTGACGCGGACGAAGATTTGCAACCGGGAGAAAACATAACGCTTATTGGCTCGCAAGGAAATGAACGAATACCGCTAACGGAGCTTGCCGCTCATTCGGACACTTCCCCGTGGGAGCTCCTGTGTTCTGTTACCAAACGCGTGCCACGCGTCTACAAGACCACGCGGATTTAGGAGAGCCGTTTAAATCTTAATCAAAGGTCTACGTTGCTCTTAACCTTTTCGACAATACCGTCCAACTCTGTAATGCAGGCTGATCGGCGGTCGTAGGCGTGCTGCCCGTCTTCGGGGCAACCGTAGGGGGACACCCAGCCCATGCCCTTTTCCTCGTGGGTCTTGTGCACCTCGCGAAGCCACCCCGCGATTTTCTCAAGATTGGCGAGTATCCGGTTACCTTCTTGTGGCTCCTCATGGGGATTCCCGTAGGGAGCTCGGCTCACGACATTGCCTTCCTCGTCCTTGGATTCCTCCCAAGCTATTTCGGCTGTCTCGCACGATTCCCAAAAATGAATCTTTCCAAAATCTACGCAACCCTCGGTCACCGCTTGAGCCATAGCTTCGATTTCAGGTACGGCAACCTCTGTGAAGGATTCCTCGCCCTCGTCACCTTCCACTTTCTGTTCCGCATCCTCCAGGAGGCGAACCTTCTCGTCAAAGGCTGCGGCAACCGCCTTGACGAAAGAGTAGTTCACTTGTGCCTTTAAGTCTCCGTCGAGCATCAAATCGACATAGTCGAAATCAATTTGCTGTGAGCCTTGTGAATCGTCTGGCTCTGATTCCTTCGCCGATTCTGCTATTGTCTCTTCCTTTAAGTCGTTGTCTTCTCGAATGGAGGTCTCTTGGGTTTCGGCTTGTGGTTCGTTCATATGGAGCAAGTGATTAAAAAAAATTCACCTTTAAACTGTTGAGCCGTTGCGGGCAATTCCTTTTGGCCGTTTAGTCTGAAATCGAATTTCCAAATCTTTTCATTTCTCTTCATTGGAATCGCTTTATTTATATGCTTGGAGAATATTTGAGACTCCCAAGATCACTTCGGCAACCAACTGCCCCTCCTCGGTTTGCGTGATGCTATTGAGCCGGCTTTTTCGGCTACCGTTCTCCTATTCTCAGTAGATTTAAAGAGAGGGTGCGCTAGAATCTTTTTTTAGTGATTGGACTCAGGCGCGGCGTGGCGGACGAGTGCGGAGGAGCGTTGGTACAGTACGTCGAAGACTGATCCGGATTTGACGGATTTTCCTTTTCTAACGGCACCTTCGTCGGTGGGCGTTTCGACCATCGTCACTTCGCGGATGAGTAAGTATTTGGCGGAGTAGTCTTCAAGTATGCCCCATTCTTTACAAAGTTTGTCTGACGCTCTGCTTTCGATGACTACACGTCGCCCGCGATAAGTTTCGAGGACGGGTTCCCAAGCGTTGGGTATGACCCCGGTTAGAGATTGGCTCATCTCTGAAAGTTTCTTGTCGGCGTTTTTAACATCGGAGAGGTTGCTGCCCTTTGTGATGGCGCCGATGATAACGTTGAGGGACTGCCCGAAGGCATCGCGTACCATATTATAGAGGTTAAGGGACGATCTTCGGGTGCGATCAAAGAAGTCCGGGTTCCGGATACGAGCGAGGATTCGCCGACGGTCGGCGCCGGCGCGGGTGTCCTCGGGGGGGGGCGGACGAGCGATGCGGGTTAGCTTGTCGACCTCGGACTGATGAAGAACGAGTGAGGACACGAGGTCTGAGGCTTCTTTTCTGGGTTCGTCGTAGAGAAGTTCCAATCCGCTGGCGAATGGTCGAAGGATACCGGCCCGCCAAAGTCCGTCTGTGCGCCGTAGGAATACAAGGTCACCCTGAAATTTCTTAAGGCATGGGTCTCTGGCGCGTCGCTTGAGCGCCGCACCAAGAAGAGCGGCGGCGAATAAGAAGATTACGGGAAGCCAAAAAGCGATTGTGGTCATGATTGATATACTCCTTTAATTTTCATTCAAAATAATTAGGGGAAGCAACGTTATTGATTTTTTTCCGGGCTTGCCGGATGTCGAATGGGTGTTTTGAATTAAGACCATAATCCTTTTACGCCATTATGGTGAGTGCCCAACGCCTATTTCTACGTCTTTTACTTTTCGCGGTTTCCGCCTTCTTCTTTGGTTGCGGTGACGATACGGCCGAAGAGGAATCCCCATCGTTTGAGACGGAATCTCCAGCCGTCAAAGCGCCTTCGGCATCTCCAAAGTCCGTGGAACCCGCGGCACCCCAAGTAGTTTACATTGAGGAACTGGATCAATTCCAAGAGTATTTCAAAGAGCAGCACGATACGAGTTTCAGTCACACACGAAACAAGAACTATTGCAGTTTTACAGCGGGCAAGGCGGGCATGCCTATGCGAATAACCCTGTACGGCAAACCTCATTTCGCGACTTCGGACTTCTATGGTTCGTCGATGAGCGGAGTTTTGCGTGAGGGCAATCCGGAGCGAGGCCGCAGTATCGCGAAGTGGAGTTTGTCCCGTGTCGACATAGTTTCCCAATTGGCTTCACAGGGTTTGAGCGAAGTTGATTACGGCTGGATAGACCTAAAGTTTCAAGAACCGACGGTTCCACTTGAAGTCGGGAACAAGTATTTCGTGGTTTGCGAGCGGATTGCAGACGGGAAGCATTTTTTCGGTGCGTTTTCCTTTGGTGAGGGCAACCCATATGCGGGTGGCAGGCACTGGTTGCATCCCGAGCACGACTTGGTGTTTCGTAGTTATGTGGGGAATGAAGAAAAATCTGTTATCGAAGTTCCAGAGACCAACGGGACGGAATTACCCGATCAGAGAGAGGTTCCAATTGCGCCATCGATTCCCACTCCGCAATATTCCGGGGATAAAAAAAGTGAGGTTACCCCTGTGACTCCCATTTTATCCCCACCTAGTCTTATTCAGACTCCTCCTACTCCACCCCAACCCAGACTGCGAAGTGTCATTCCACTGGAGAACGGATCGACGCAAGAGATAGCTTTTCCCGATGAGTCAGGCGAGTTTGAAGACACAAGGACTTTCCCCTTACCTCCTCTGCCAAGGTCAAACGAAGTTAATCCTGACGGGGATTCCAATAAGACCCAGCGGCGCGGTTTATTGCCCGGTTTGTTTCCGCGCAAGTAGTTCGCCTTCGCTTAGTGGACTCCTGTGAGAGCTCATTGAGGCACACTCATAGAAATTCATTTGAAATAAGGAGAGTAATTTTCTTTCTTTCACTTCTTTAGTTATTGCCGCTGGCAATTTGGTGGCTCGCTATGAAATAGACAATCCATTTGTCGTTTTCGTCGTTCACAGCTGAATTGGGCATAAGCGTAGGTGGCTTGGCCACGCCTTTCGCTTACCTTGATTTGCCCATATGCCCTAAGAAATGAGAGGCCTAAGCGGCAAAAATAGTCGATTTGAAACCCATATTATCCGGGGTCCAGCCTTTGGAGTCAGGTTCAAGGAGACCAGAATCTTTTTGCACACTTTTTGTTGCACCTACCTCCCTTGACTACATCTCCAAAACAGTCAAAAACCCCTCCTTCACCACAATGAAAATCGAGTGTCACTTCAGCGACAAACCCTCTGCAACCCCTACGAACTTTGACCAATCCTAAGAAAAAATGGTACCAAGGGTCGGACTCGAACCGACGACCCACGGATTATGATTCCGTTGCTCTAACCAACTGAGCTACCCTGGCAAGACCCGATAGGCACTGACTCTTCTGTGTTTCTCGGTCGAATAAAAGTTTGACAAAACTCCATATTGTCCATATTTTTGGACAATATTTTCACTCGGCCAGCAACTACGGAGGACGAAATGAGGGAATTAAGTAAGTGGAACATTGATAAGTTGAAGATTGTGGAGAAGAGGACGCCGGGAGGGAAATCCTACTTTCAAATGTTTGGCTATTTACCAGACGGAAAAAAAATTCGCAAGCGTTTTGAAACCGAAAGCGAAGCAAAGAGGTCTAGGCGGGAATTTGTTCTGGAGATAGAGGAAGAAGCTTCCGGTGGTGAATACAGAAATACCAAGCTGAGTCGGGAAGACGAAAGAGATGCCGAAGTCGCACTCAAGTCTCTCAGGCAAATAGATGGAGAGCATACACTCTCCTCGGCGGTGGAGTTCTTTAAGTCCAACTACAAGGAGAAGAGTTGGACCGACAAGACGATTGACGATGCAATCGAGCTGTACGTCGACGACTGCAAGAACCGTAATCTGGATATCTCCACTCTCACGGGTTACAGTCATCGCTTGCGCAGAATGTCGCTAGCTTGGGGAAACAGGATGGTCGCCGAGGTTACGCAAGCAGAACTCTACGAATGGATATATTGTCGTAAGCCCGATCAAGCCGGCCCTTGGGACAAGTCGGCGAGAAAGACCGTATCCAACAACGAAAGGAACCATGAACGGGCCACTCTCAGCGCGTTCTTCTCCTTTTGCCTCTCAAGCAAATGGTGCGAATCCTCTCCCGTCGTCGGAGTCAAGACTTCAACCGTGAAGGGGACAGACCCGCAAGCATACGACCCCGATGAGGTTCAGCAAATCATGTCTGCCGCCGTCAGATACGAAAAGCTATGCCCCGAGGACGAATCTCTGGTCTCCTGCATCGCAATGGGATTCTTTGCAGGCATGAGGAGAAAGGAAATCATGAGATTGGATTGGCAAGACTTCGATTGGGAAGAAGGCGAGGAAACGGTAGCCATCAAAGGCAAGGGAAAGGGTCTGAAGAGAAGAGTCATCGACATGACTCCCACTTGCATTGAATGGGTAAAACCCTACGCCAAAGCGAAGGGTTCCGTGTGGCCCCCAAACCAGAAGAAGCTCAACTACCGCATCCTCGCTCTAGCTGGTTTCAAAATCGATCCGACTTACATCAACTGCAAGACACACGAAGTCCTCGCGCCCTTGCTTGAGGATTCAAACGATGCGAGCAGACCCTCAACGATTGACAACGGCTTGAGGCACTCCGGACTCACTTATCACTTGAGACTGACCAATCATGACGGCGAGACGGCTCTATGGGGAGGCAATAGCCCTCAAATGATTCACAATCAGTACAAGGGACTGAAGACCAAGCAGCAGGCTCGGGACTACTGGGCGATCCTTCCCGAAGGTTCGAATCGCAAAGCTATTCGTGCCGACAAACGGTGGGGCAAACTTTATGGCTGCGACGAGTCAAATTGAAGCCTACTTGAAACTTGCCCGACTGCGCTTTGAAAAGTTCGCACTCTTGTCTGCATTGCCGAAGCAAATGCCTGCATAAGTATATTAACCGAAATTCCGGTTTTTTTGACAGGAATCGTACAAACGGGTCAAAACCCCTCTTGACCCAAGCGGGGGCTGGTATTGGATGGAGGGATGAAAAAGTTACTTGCCGCTATGTTCGTCGCCCTGCTGATGGTTGGGTGTGGTGGCGGTGGTTCAGGGTCGGATGTGTCAGAATCCAATCAGTCGTCTGCAGAAAACCCTCCTGCTGCGAAAACTGCAGAAGTCGCCAAGATTGACTTGGACGATAATGAAACCCTCGCCAAGATCATCGCTGGGGCG
>MDTC01141138.1_pt1 | contig 13097 bp, 13 predicted proteins | sample 811181 | NCBI WGS metagenome assembly MDTC01 (sample SAMN05326644, study PRJNA326480) | marine metagenome | isolation source: seawater | place: Pacific Ocean: North | collected 2011 | reverse complement strand
GTCGTGTGCTTTTCGTTGGTGCCGAAAGGGAGCTCATACTCCTCGAACTTGTGCTTGCCATCAGACATCGCGCAATTCCTCCTACAGAACGAATTCCTTTCGAACAGACCTTAGAGAGCCTGGGGGAGGAACTGAGCAACTTTGGCAATTCTTCCGTTGTGCTCAGCTGCCGGAGGAGCGCAACGGCCTGCGTTGCATGCGCAGGCGCTGGGGGATTTCGCTTGTGCTGGGCAGTTGCAGCTGGGCCTCGGCCCAGTCCTGCATCAGCGCTTCCAGCAGGGATTGACGATCGCCGAACAGCCGAAGCATTGTCCTTGCATCTGAGATTCAGTCGCAACAAAGCATGGCCGTTCTGCTTGGAGCAAGTGATTCTCATTAGCGTTCACAATGTGTTGCACCCGACACTTCAGCGCTGATGCCCGGCTTGTCCTGGACTCACAATCACTTCAGTGACTCGCGTGGGTGTTGATGGGGCCATTCCGCCTCGAGCTGATCCACAGGCAACGCATCGGAGATCCAGCTCTTGGCCTGAATGAGCCCTCGGGCCTCAGCCTCAATGCTGATGGCACGGCGCTTTTCACGGTCAGCGACGATACGAAGGCCATCTTTTGCATGGATCTCAATGGCCGGGTGTCGACCAGTGAGTCGTTTTTTGTGAATGCGACAGGGCTGGAGGGTCTCGCCCTCAGCTGCGACGGCAGGCGGCTGCTGGCTGTGCAGGAGGAGACCAATTCGGTGGTCAGTATTGATCTCGCCAGTCGTCGTGAATTGCAGAGTCGCCCCCTGGCCGAGATGGTCAATTACGCCAGCGTTGCTATGCACTTCCCCGCTCAGCCCGACAACAAGGGTCTGGAGGGGATCACGGTTAACAGCACCAATCAGCACGTATTTGTGGTCAAGGAATGTCGACCAGGGCTGCTCATCGAACTCGATGCTGCATGCAGCACGATCCTGTCGTCGCGATTGCTAACGCCAGAGAACGGCTTCTCTCATCCAAAGCGGGGGACTCGCAGGCTCGACTTCTCCGGATTGAGCTACGACAGCCTGCACGACAGCTTCTGGATCGCCAGTGATCAGGGGCAATGCCTGTTCCATTACGACTGGACGCGTGATCGGGTGCTGCATCGCCTTGATCTCAGTCTCGAAGACGGTGGCCAATCCAAGCGTGTACGTAAAGCAGAAGGCATCGCCGTGGATTCAAAACGTGGCAGGGTTTATGTGGTGAGCGATCGTGACGCCGAGCTCTACGTGTTCCAGCTCCATGGCTGATCCTGCATCCAAACGCGTGCTGCTCACCGGAGGAAGCTCCGGCGTGGGTTTTGAGGCGGCAACAGTGCTCATCGCCCAGGGGCATGAGCTCACGATTGTCTGCCGCAACCAGGCCACGGCCGATCAGACCCGCAGTTTGCTGCCGGGATCCGTTCACATCCTGATCTGCGACCTAGCCGATCTCGGGGCTGTTGCCACGATCTGCAGCCAGCTTGTGGACAGCGGTGCAGCGTTGGATGCGCTGGTGCTCAATGCCGGTTTGCAATACGCCGGTGCCTCCGACCCACAGTTTTCAGCGCAGGGCATCGAACTCACCATTGCTGTGAACCAGCTGGCCCATCAGCTGATGGCGATGCGGCTGCTGCCCCTGTTGTGCAAGGCCGATAGCCCGCGGGTGGTGATCACCGCGTCTGAGGTGCACAACCCCAGCAGCGGTGCCGGCAAGGTGGGCAAGCCTGCGGATCTCGGCGATCTGCAGGGGCTGCGAGCCGGGCCCGGCTTCGCGATGGTGGATGGGAACCCAAGCTTTGATGGCAACAAGGCTTACAAAGACAGCAAGCTCTGCAACGTGCTGATGGCGCGTGAGCTCAACCGGCAGCTAGGGGCCGTGATGCCGGTGATCGCCTGGAGCCCCGGCCTGGTGATCACGCGCACCAACGGAGGCTTCTTCCGGTACAACAAGCGCAGTAACCCGCTGGGCATGGGGGCGTTCGCGTTCGTGGCCCGTGATTTGCTGCGGATCACTGAATCACCCGAAAACGCTGGCCGCTTGCTGGCGCAGCTGGTGTGCGATCCGGAAATCACGCCGGGGTTCAACTACTTCACTAACAAGGTGGTGAGGTTCGGTGGGCATCGGCTTGAGCTCACGGACACCAGTGCTGATGGCGCTGATCTGCCGAAGGCCGCTGAACTATGGCGGCTGTCAGAGCAGTTGATGTCTGAGCTGCCGATCTCTCTAACTTGAGCTCAAGCACAGAAGCCCAATGGCCGAGAACGGTTTTTCAGCAAACCAGACGTCTCATGTAGTGGTGGTCGGTGCCGGCTGGGCAGGCTGGGGTACGGCCAAAGCGCTCTGTGAAGCCGGCGTGCGCGTGACTCTGATCGACGGGATGGCGGATCCCAGCGGTAGTGAGCCAATCACAACCCCGAGCGGCAAGCCCTTCGAAGCCGGCACCCGCGGCTTTTGGAAGGACTATCCCAATATCAACGCCCTCACCGATGAGCTTGGCCTGGGCTCGATCTACACGGAGTTCACCACCAGTGCCTTTTGGTCGCCGGATGGTTTGGAGGCCACCGCGCCTGTGTTTGGTGATGCGCCGCAGTTGCCCAGTCCTGTCGGGCAGGTGTTGGCCACGGTGAAGAACTTCAAGCGCCTGCCCTTGCCTGATCGGCTCAGCATCGCTGGTCTGCTCTACGCCATGCTCGATCTCAACCGCAGCGACGCGGTGTACCGGAGCTACGACGCGATCGATGCGCTGACGCTGTTTCAACAGCTGCGGATCAGTGATCGCATGATCGACGATTTCCTGCGCCCTACGCTGTTGGTGGGGCTGTTCAAGCCGCCGGAGGAGCTTTCGGCGGCGGTGACCATGGAGCTTCTGTATTACTACGCCCTGGCTCACCAAGACTCGTTTGATGTGCGCTGGATTCGCTCCAAGAGCATTGCCGAACAGCTGATTGCACCACTCAGTAACCGGCTACGGGAGCGCCATCAACTCGCGGTGCTGGGCGGCACGCTGGCGACCAAACTCAACGTGTCAGCCGACGGCCAGACGATTCGGTCGTTGGAAACCCGCAACGTGATGACGGGGAGCAGGGATGTTCTGGATGACGTCGATGCGGTGGTGCTGGCAATGGGAGCTAAGGGAATGGGTGCCTTGATGGCGCAATCGCCAGAGTGTGGTGTGCTGGCACCGGAGCTGGTGCAGGCCGGCACTCTTGGTTCGATCGATGTGGTGTCGGTGCGGCTATGGCTGGATCGCTACGTACCGGTTGCCGATCCCGCCAATGTGTTCTCGCGCTTCACTGCGCTTCACGGTGCCGGGGCCACTTTTTTCATGCTGGATCAGCTGCAGAAAGCTAATGAGCAGGAGCTCTGGGGTGGTCAGCCCGTGCAGGGCTCGGTGATTGCCAGCGACTTCTACAACGCTACGGCGATTGCTGAATTGAGTGATCAGGGCATCGTCGACTGTCTGAAGCAGGATCTGCTGCCGATGGCGCAGCCTGCTTTCGCCGAGGCCCGGGTCGTGGATCAGGAGGTGCGTCGGTATCCGCGTTCGGTGTCTTTGTTTTCACCAGGCAGCTTCAGCAAGCGACCGCCCCTCGAAACCTCATTGGCGCCAGTGGTTTGTGCCGGCGACTGGGTGCGGATGGGTGATAAAGAACACGGTGCCAAAGGTCTGTGCCAGGAACGCGCTTACGTGTGCGGTCTGGAAGCGGGTAACTCATTGCTGCGGCGCGGCATTGTGCGTGGTGACGGCGTACCGCGCAGCCGCCAGCATCCGGTGGTTCCGATCCGGGCCGATGAACCGCAGGTGCTGTTGGGTCGTGCCCTCAACAAGCTGGTGATGGATCCGCTGGAGACCCTGGGCATCGACTGGCCCTGGCTAGCGAGTTAGGTCACAGTCAGATTTCTCTCCATCAAGAGGGTCAGGAGGTGGAGCCTTGGCTCAAAGGTCAATCGAGTGAATCGTGAACAGGCCGTCATTGCGGTCATGCGTACGGCCGCCAATGAGCTGATCCTCAAAGGCGAAGCTGCTACCGCTGAGTAGATCGAAATGTCGGTAGCCACCTGGATTGGCGTTGTCGAAGGCTGTGAAGATCAATCCTTCGCCGTTGTGCACGATCGGGGCGTAGAGCTGACCTGTCGTCAGCTCGATGGCCCCTTTCTGGGTCGAACCGATGCTCGTTGCAATCGGGGTCTCGGGGTGCACCCGATTCTCCCAGGCTTTCACCAGGTAGCTGCTGTCATCCGGCGCAACACCGTCGATGCTGCCTGTGAGGTCGTCGATGACATAGAAGAAGAGCCGGTTGTCGTAGGCGCAGTCTCGGGAGTAGCTGTAATTCACCGTTGCGGTTTGTCCGTTGAGGGCCTGAGGCAGGATGCTGAGGTCGATTAGGGCTCCAACGACATCGCCGTTGAACGCTGACGGGATATCGAATGGATGGGTGGAACCGAATGTCGGTTCTTTGGCTTTCACCAGCGCCTCGCCATGTTCGCTCAGGAGATCCCAGGTATCGAGGCGGTTGAGCCCAAGACGCTGAATCATTGGAGGCACATAAAGGTCGGGAGACCCACGCCGTCGGTTATTGGGCGCGAGGACCGATGGTGTATCCGTTTTCGGCAGGTAGTAGCGGACCATCACCTGGAATTCATTGGCATTGGCTGGGTTGGAGGACCCTGAACCGGTGACCGACGGGATGGGAAGCCAGTTCCGCACATTGGATTGAGGCTTGAAGCTTGAGAGGCTGAGAGCGATGGATCCATCGCTTTCGATGGCGAGGGTCGTGCTGGCATTGGTTTCACCTGCCAACTGACTGGATCCGAGTTGCGCGACGGGATTAATCCATCCGAACGACAGGCGGCTGCCCGGCGCACCATTGAGCGAGAGCTCCGAGCCAGGGGTGGGGGATCCAGCGCCACCAATCGGGATTCCGTTGCTGGCGTAAGACGGTTGATAGTCAGATGCCAGCGAGAGCAAGAGTTCGTTGCCGACCTCCTGAGCTTTATTCACGTAGTAAATCGTGTCGGCATCAAGGCCGTTCACACCATTCGCAGATCCTGTTAACAGGGCTGTACCAACAGCGGTTCCCCGGTTCCAGTTTCCGGGTTTTGCTGTTCGAAGCCGGCCATCCGCGGTGAGCGTGGCTGTGGCATTGATGGGTGAATAAGCCGTGTTCTGGATGGCGTTCTCAATCAAGAAAGGCTGGTAAGCATTCCCTGGGTTTGGCTGGTAAATCGTGAAGGCCCAGAAGCCTTGAGCCGGTGCATACGTTTCGGTTTCGGGAGGAGCTTGGTCTGCTATTGCCGGCAGGACAATTTGGTAGTCATAGGTACTAGTGAGTGGATGACCTTCGTTATCGATTTCAGTGGTGGGATAGACGGCGTCATTGGGGATGTTGGCTGCACCTCCTTGAACAGCAACACCAGCACGAACAAGCCATGAACTCCAAGTGTTGGGGTAAACCCCGATATTTTCGTTGGAGATATTCCAACCATTGTTGATATCCATGTTGCCTTCCACCAATGCGGTGGTGGCTTCACTCAGCAGATCGAGGCCGTAGCGATAGGCCTCCTGGAAGACAACTTTTTCCTGCGCTGTCCAGTTGACGGGAAGGGAAAAACCTGTTTCCAGATTGAGTCCGATCGTGGCAAAGCGCGCATTGAGGTCAGCCCGATCTTTAGGTGTGAGAGCAGAGGGAGGCTGGTAAGGCGTGTCGGAATTCTGTAGCGAGTTCTGGTTCCCGATCCAGATTTGATAAGGGGGAGGTGTGACATTGGTCTCAAGTTCAGCAGGGACAGGATTGAGTGCCAGTGCTTCAGAAACTTGCTTGAAGAATTTCACAGCATGCGTGGGGATTTCTCCCCATGTCCTGCTTGCTGCTTGATTCGGCGATGATTGACTGATTGGTTTGGAATAAGGGACGACTCCGGTTTCCTTGAAGTCCTTCAGAGACGTGAGCTGAAAACCGCTACCCAAGTCATCTTTGGTGCCGTTGATGAAAGCCCGCGTGGCTGTCATTGCATCGGCGTCCAGGGTGTTGGTATCGATGCGTGCCGTGATCCAAGCCAAGGATGTATCCACCTGGAGCACCGGCAACTTGGTTCCCTGGATTGTGACTTCTTGAATGCTCTTCCCGTAATAAGTGCTGTCAGGCCCAACCAAAAGAATCTGTTGAGGAAACTCAGATCCACCCTTTGGGATCGTTCTGGGCCCTAATGATCCAACGGTGTTGATGTAAGCATCCAGAACTGCAAGGATGTAATAGGCATCATCTGGGTTCTTAGGGAGCTGCAGCACCTGTTCCCCGTGATCGGCTTCATCAACTTTTCTGAGGTCAATCCATGCGGGCATGTAGAGCACCGAAGCATTGGGTGCTGGTGATGAACTCTCATTCAGCCAGCTGGCGGCAAAACTAGGCTTAAAGAGTGAGTTTGCTGGCGCCTGAGTGCGGGTGTTGAGGTTATATAAACGGAAAGTTTGATTGAGTGGATAAGACCAGATCAAGGCCTCTAGCGTCGAACGAAAAATAGAATTTTCATCAGCATTGAGATCTAATAACCCGCTGCTTGCCTTGAAATCATCCAGCAAAGATGGAATATTTAATCCGTTGCCATTGGCTGATAAGTAATCACTAGGCCATGCAAGCGGGCTCATTGAGCTAGGTCAGCAGTCCAATTCTTTTTAGCGAGGGAGCTGGTGATTGGTCGTTAAGGCTCTGGCTTCAGATCCTGCGTTTGAACCCTGGAATGGTGTGAACTCGGATCAGAGATTGCCATGGCTGTGCCTTCACGGCGCGGGTCGGCCGCTCCATGCCAGCGGCCGTTGATCTTCTGCACCAGAGCGGTGCCGCTGCCGATGGGCTGTAGGCGTACAGGTTGATGAGTGATTTGCAGCTGGTCCAGCGACAGCGGCCAGGGAATCGGTGGATCTTGCTCCAGCACGAGTCTTTGGCCGCGGCTGGAGAGATGGGGCAGGCCCACGGCCCGCTGTGGTGGTTCGTTCCAGATCAATGAGGCGAGCAGCACTCGGCTAAGCAGATGGGGAATGCTGCGACCGCCAGGGCTACCGAGTGCAAGCACCGGTTTGCCGTCTCGGAATACTAGGGATGGCGCCATCGACGACATCGGCCGGCGACCGGGCAGGCGTCGATTCGCGATCGGCTGGTCCCCAACCGTGGGTTCAAAGGCGAAGTCGGTGAGCTGATTATTCATCACCATGCCGGCTACCAGGTGCCGACTCCCGAAGACCGTCTCCACCGAGGAGGTGTAGCTGGCGATGTTGCCGAATCCATCCACGATCGTCACCTGTGTGGTGCCCTGTTCGTGGCCTTGGGCCGGGCGACCGTAGGGATAGTGATCGATGCCTGCTGGCAGTCCCGGTGTGGGTTGAGTGGTAGGTATGGCCTGCATCGATTGGGAGCGGCCCCGGATGTAACTGGGATTCAGCAAGGCCGCGGCGGGGACGGCTGCATTGATCGGGTCATGCACCCAGTAAAGGCGGTCGGCATCAGCCCACGCCTGGGCCTTGGCGAGCTGCAGCCAGGTGTTTGGATCAGCAGCCCTGGAGAGCGTGAGATCTGTTGACTGATTCAGCAATGCCAGGGTCTGCAGCAGGCCCACTCCGCCACTGCTCGGTGGCGGCATCGTGCAGACCCGATGCGCGAGTTGCTCGCTGCAGAGCGGCTGGCGGTGCAGTACGGCATAGGAGGCCAAATCGGTTGCGCTCCAGCCGCGGAATTCAGGCTCTCTGGCCTGCAGTGCGGCCATCTCTCGCAGGATCTGGCGGGCCAAAGCACCTTGATAAAAATCAGGTCCGCCGTTTCGCGCCAGTGCTTCCAGCGTGCGTGCAAGGGCCGGGTTGCGGAAGATCTGATCTGCCGGGGGCGGCTTGCCGCCAGGTAAGTAGAGCGCTTGAAACGTTTTGCTGTGACCCGCTCCGATGCGTTGGGCGAGGCTGATCGAACGCAGCAGCCGCGGGCTTGGCATGAAGCCATCCTTGGCGAGCTGGATCGCCGGGTGCAGTGTGCTGGCCCAAGGCAGACGGCCGTGTTGCTGATGGGCTACCCAGAGCAGCGCCACCGTCCCGGGGATGCCGATTGCATTGAGCCGTGCCGTGGCATCTCGCCAGGGCAGGGGTTCACCGGATGGGCTGAGCAGATCGTCGGGACGGCTGCGCTCGGGTGCAATCTCGCGGCCATCGAGCGCGTTCAGCGCTTGTTGCTTCGCATCCCAATAAAGAAGAAAACCGCCGCCAGCGAGCCCTGAGCTTTGCGGTTCAACCACTGCCAGTACGGCCTGGGCTGTAATCAGGGCATCGGCTGCTGTGCCGCCGCCTTTGAGAACCCTCAGTGCTGCAGATGTGGCCAGGGGATTGGCGCTGACGACAACAGCAGACCCTGCAGCAGCGGAGATGCGCTTACGGCCGGGGTCGGAAGATTCTGGGTCGTCGCGGCTGACCGGTGCCGCTGCAGCAATGCTGGTGGCACTCAGCATCAGCAGCAGAGCTCTGAGCAGGGGGGCAGGGCTACGCAAACGGAGTCGTTGACTTCGTGTTCCAGCTTGGCCGCTGCCGATCGTTGGTGGGGGTTGTGGATCAGGGCATTGACTTGATCAGCTTCTGCAGAAACGGCTTGAGTTGAAAGACCTGCTCATTGAGGTAGGTGATGTCGCTGATCCGCCAGCTGCCTGTGCTGTCCTTGTTCAGTTCGTAGAGCAACTTGCGCGGGGGTTCGCCTGATCTGCCTCTGAGGCCAGCTTGCACATCTACCGCAGCCTTGATGCTGTTTCCGATCTCCGCACTGCAGCCAATGACAGTGGCTCCGAAGGTTGAGACCTGGGTATTGCTGAACACATCGAAATCCAGATAACGGCCATCACGCGAAGGTCTGAGCTGTCTGGCCTCCATCAGTAGTTCGAACAGTGAGGGTGAGAAGCGCTGGCGCTGAGTGGAAAGAGACTTCACCTGATCCATGCGCTGATCCATCTGTTGCACCTGCCAGCGATAGAGGCCATTGAGCTGATCGATCACGCTTTGCGGGCAGGGTCCATCTGCTGCCGGCACGGTCATGGCGATCAGGCTGGTTGCCAGCAGTGGAAGCATGGCTGCGGTTCGGTTGGCTCCAGTCTGGCTGTGATCTCCAACCAAGACTGGGTTTTGAGCGCCTGATCAAGGTCACGTTTCACGCCAGCAGGGCTAAAGAGCATGTTGCCTGTGCCAAGGTCTCAGCTTCATTCGGTTGAGTGGCTCGCGATCCATCACTGGATGACAATCGACGTTCCATTTCATTTGTCGCCAATCACACCGCAGTGCTGATCTGAACACGACATGATTTCAATACGTGGATGGGTCATGCCGACCAAGACGCGGAATCCAAATAACCGGACAAGTCAAATGAGCCGAAGAGGAATTCATCCCCTGCTGATGGGTTTAGACAAGCCCAAACCCAAATCAATCGAGAAGAAACAGGTTGAACTGTCTGGCTATGAGTCGGCACAGCGCAAACGTTTTCTTCGCTCAGAAGCAGATGAGTCAGAACAGAGCAAAGCCTCCTGAGGCCGAAACGCTGAAGCTGTTCGTGTGAAGAGGGGGCGACAGAAGCCGCCTCCGCTCTCATGACGTGGGCGCCCCACCAAGAGCGTTTCCCACGCACCATTGATGGCAACAGAACTGGGAACAGGCAAGTTATCAGGAACTTTTTTGACTGAAGGGAATTAGCGGTCAGTGAGTTTCAATTCAATAGAGATTGCTCCCTCATCCGAGGGATGCTGGATCTCTTGGAATAGGGCTGAATGGTGTTGCGTGCGCAGAAGCTTTCATGCCACCCGCCTACGACTTGATCATTTTGCGTGATGGAGAGTTTCAGACCAAAACTGTGCAGGTGGCTAATGCGAAAGAAGCTTGGCGTTTAGGACGTGAGCAATATTCCGATTGCATGCGCGGTGTCGTTTGCCATGAGGGCTCGGCAGTTGCACCCGTTGAACCCAGCTAAAACAAGACCACTGTTGAACTCGTTATGGAGCTGCTCCTTGACTCCCGAATTCTGAAAGGAGCTGTTGAGCAAGCCGCTCAGTTGTTGCAGAGCCGGCGGATCGTGGTCTGTATGGGCGATCGCTTGGCCTTGATGTGTCTTTGTCTCACTGAACCGATAAGGCCTGTGGTCTTGGGTGCTGCAACCACTGAGGATGAAGGCTTCGAGCTGGTGCGGCGCACCAAGCCTGATTTATTGATCTGCAGTTCAGATCTGGAAACCGGTTATGGCATTGATCTGATCAAAAGGGTCCATGCCGAGTCGCCAAGCTGTCAAAGCCTGATTGTGCTCGTTCGTGAAACGCAAGCAGTGGTGCGCGAGGCCATGGACGCCTATGCCGATGGCGTGATGTTCAAATCCAGCTTCGGAACAGGCCGGGGCGACTTCATTCAGGCGCTGCAAACTCTTGCTGGGGGTCAGGTTTATTACCCCGAGGAGATCCGTCGTTTGGGCTCGGAAACGCCTCGGCCACAACTTTCACCTTTGGTGGAGCCGCTCTCAGATCGCGAGATCGAGGTGGTCTCCTTGATTGCTCTGGGTCTCAGCAATCAAGCCGTTGCTGATCAGCTGCTGATCTCGATCGAGACAGTGAAAACGCATGTCGTCAATGCCACTGGCAAGCTTGGTGCTCAAGGCCGTACGCAGCTTGTGGTGAAAGCCATTGCCTACGGGTTGATCGATCCATCAGTTAGTTGATCGATGAGCGGCTCGGGCCCCATAGGGTGCTGCTTCATGCTCTTTTCTCCCTCAGGTCATGGCTGATCGGGCCTTGTTTGTTGAAGCGCGTCGCGATCGCCCATAACGGCAAGTGATCCTCCTGAAAGTTGAGGTTGGACGGCTGCAGTGAGCCATTTGAACCACAGTCTTGATGAGATCTCAAAGCTGTGCCAGTGCCACTTCGAGTCCATCAATCACTGAAGCCAGGAAGGGCAGATCGAGAGTGTCGATCGTGTCGCTCATCTGGTGGTAATGCGGGTTTCGTAGGAAGGAGGTGTCCGTCACCATCAGGGCGTTGTATCCAAGATCCCAGAAGGGGCTGTGGTCGCTACGGCGCACAGCCGGCACATCGAGTCCAGCGCGTAGCACCGGCAGCGCTTTGGTTGCAACATGTTGCCCCATGGCACTAGTGAGCTGGCTGAGCATCAAGCCGGCACGCGCGTTGGCCACCAGTGCAATGAAGTCGCCGCGGTTGCCGTAGAGCCTGCCCATGGCGGGGTGGGGGTAGCTCTGCTGGTCGCTGGTGTAGGCGAGCATTTCCAGACTCACCATCAGCTTGAGCCGTTGCTGTTCAGCCTTGAGTTGTGCGGCCAGCACAGAGCTACCGATTAGGCCCCATTCCTCCAGATCGAAGGCCACCAGCCACACAGGTCGCCGCGGTGGTGAAGTGCTCCAGAGTCGGCCCAGCTCAAGCAGGGCTGCCACCCCACTGGCATTGTCATCGGCTCCCACCGATTGGAGAGGTCCGTCGTAATGAGCTCCCACCAGTAAGGGCAGGCTCCTGGGATGAAGGCCGGGAAGTTTCAGGATCAGATTCACGCCTTCATGGCTGCCGTGTCTGAACGGGTGTTCCTCCACTGCTCCAAGTGCAGTGAGTTGTTCGCGCACATAGCTGCGCACGGCCATCAGACCCACCGGATCCCAGCTGGCATGGCGGGGAATAGCGATGGCTTCGAGGTCTTTTCGGCAGGCGGTTGAAAGCAGTGCCATCTCCTCAGTTTGATGACCTTGGTTTCCAGATCACCAGGCAGGGAAAGCCTCCTTTCTCAGGGGAGGCTCTTGATCAACGGCGGGGATCCATGCCGTTGGTTGTCGCGTCACCCGACGCCATTGCAATCTCGAGCAATGCCTATCGATCTTCCAGGGGGACAACCGTCTGCTCCGGGTGCGGAGATCTCCACTGCAATCTTCAAAGCCGTTGGGTCGTGAATCGCTCAGATACCCCGCAACCAAGCAAATACGACCTGCGTACCAACAGCTGATCACGTGCAGCCAAGGCGGCACCTTTTAGTTTCGCGGGGCAAAATGCTTGAAGGTTGGATGTCTAACCCGACTCAGCCAACGGTTTGGCCCGCTTTGTTGCCCACATTTCTGTTCTTTGGAGGATTGGCTTCCGCTGCTCTGCTGACTCAGTTGGTTGGCTAGCTACCGCTGTCTCATCGCCGCAGAGCGCAAGTTGGAGTGAGGTTCTGTGAACTCTGGCCTGCATTGACACGGATCACGACGACACTCCCCGGATGCCCAACCAGGACCACCCTTCCCATGAACTACCGCTAACGGCCGGCAGGGATGGCTGGCTCGTGAATGGAGATGAGCAGCTGCTGGTGAGATTCAGCCATGGCCTCTCAACCGCCCATGGTCAATGGGTGATTCTCAGCACCTATCGCTGGGTGAGACCCCATCCTCCGGAACCGCAGAGCCAGAGGAGGATGATTCAGCAGAACGCCATCGAGGTATGGCAGAACATGCAAAAGGTCGGATGGCGGCGTTGTCGTCCACCGGTGCGCTGACTTTGTATTGGTAAAGCGAAGCGCATCCAACTGATTTGCCGGGGTTTGCTGATCTTGTGATTGCCATTCCACGGCGTCCCGTTTAGATCCTGGTTATCAGGGCATTGGGCATGGACCGCGCTCATAATCTCGCCGGACTCGCCTCGATTGCAGTCGCCAGGGAGTCCATGGGCGAAGCTAAATGGCAAACCATGGTGAACATGCGCCGAGCTGCCTATATCCACCGGATCATTGACTGCATGCTCACCGGTCAGGTGTCACGCTTGCCAGACACCCATCGGATCCACCCGGTGTGAATCAGCTGGCACTGCTCTGGCGTCTTTGCTCATCCAATTGGTGGGAGTAGTTGCCACGTCCACTGGATCAACCAGGCAATCGCCAGCGAATGCAGGATGTAAGTGAACTGTTCGCTCAGCTTTGGGAACTGACGTCTGACCGTTCCATGACTGGTTTCCTCTGCCGAGCCCTGGGTCAAAGCAAGATGTGCGCCCCAGTTCAGCACTAACCAGGCAGAGATCCACTCGACGAACAGGTATTGATCGAGCCCGAACATCCGCAATGCTCCTTTGC
>MDTC01100031.1_pt1 | contig 13097 bp, 7 predicted proteins | sample 811181 | NCBI WGS metagenome assembly MDTC01 (sample SAMN05326644, study PRJNA326480) | marine metagenome | isolation source: seawater | place: Pacific Ocean: North | collected 2011 | reverse complement strand
CAGGGATAGATTGGCTGGAGGAAAAGGTTCGCTTCCATTAGCTGGTACAGCTGTATATATGACATCTTACCCGAGAATTGACTCAAAAAGGACTTGGGTTAACAATAAAAGAGATTGGCTTTATCAAACTCCACTTGACATTTTAATTAAAGCGTCCAATGGCGCTTCAGATTTTGGAAATAAATTTGGGCAACCATTAATTTCAGGTTCAGTATTTACATTTGAACATATTAATGATAATTTATCTTTAGGGTTTGATAAAGTAATAATGTTGGCCGGAGGAATAGGTTTTGGTAAAAAAAATCAAAGCTTAAAAGGTCTTCCTTCCCAAAATGACATTATTGTAGTTTTGGGTGGAGATAATTATAGAATTGGAATGGGTGGTGCTGCAGTTTCATCAACTGATACTGGGAAATACAATTCCGGTATAGAACTTAACGCTGTTCAAAGGTCTAACCCTGAAATGCAAAAGAGAGTTGCTAATACAATTCGTGGGTTTATTGAAGCTAAAAAAAATCCCATTATTTCTATCCATGACCATGGAGCCGGAGGACACTTAAATTGTCTATCTGAACTTGTTGAAGAAACAGGTGGAACTATCGAGTTAGACAACCTACCTATTGGTGACAAAACTCTTTCCTACAAAGAAATAATTGGAAATGAATCACAAGAAAGAATGGGACTTATTATTGCTGAAAAAAATTTTGATATTTTAAAAAAAATTGCCGACAGAGAAAAAGCTCCATGCTACAAAGTAGGAAAAGTAAGAAATGACAAAAAATTTATCATTCATTCAAAAAAAACAGATAAATCTCCAATTAATCTTTCATTATCTGATTTTTTTGGAAGCTCTCCTCAAACTATAATGAAAGATTATTCAGTAAAATCTAATTTTTCTGAACTTAATTATTCATCTTCTAAACTTAATGAATACCTAAAAAATGTACTTAGTTTAGAATCCGTTTCCTGTAAAGATTGGTTAACCAATAAAGTAGATAGATGTGTAACGGGAAAGGTAGCAAAACAACAATGTACTGGTTCATTGCAGCTTCCACTTAATAATTGTGGAGTAATGGCATTGGATTATTTGGGAGTTAACGGTATTGCTACATCTATTGGACACGCGCCACTAGTAGCGCTAATTAGTCCTAGTACAGGATCAAGAGTGGCCATAGGAAAAGCACTTACAAACATTATTTGGGCTCCACTAGAAAAAGGTCTAAAATCTGTTACCCTTTCTGCTAACTGGATGTGGCCCTGCAATAATCCTGGAGAAGATGCAAGACTTTATGATGCAGTTGAGGCATGTTCAACTTTTGCAATAGATTTGGGAATTAATATTCCAACTGGAAAAGATTCTCTTTCGATGAAACAAAAATACAAAGATAAAGAGGTTATATCACCTGGAACTGTTATTATTTCAGCTGCAGCAAATTGTAATGATATTAATAATGTAATAGAACCAAGTTTCATTAACAATGAAGATGCTATTTATTTCATTGACCTTTCTAGTGCAGGTTTAAAGCTTGGAGGAACTGCACTTGCTCAAACTTTGGGAGAAATTGGTTGTGAAACAGCTGATTTATGTGATGCAAAATACTTTAAAAAAGTATTTGACACTTTTCAAAATCTTATTAAAAGTAACTTAATAACTTCTGGTCACGATATTAGTTCAGGTGGACTAATTACTACATTACTTGAAATGTGTTTTCCTGAAAACAAAATCGGCGCAAAAATAGACTTATCATTTTATGAGCAAAGTGATATTGTAAAATTATTCTTTAATGAAAATATAGGAATTGTTTTTCAAGCAAAACAAGTAGTTGAAAAAGAATTCGATACTAAAGAAATTTTTTACAATAAAATTGGTAATGTAAATGACTCTGGAGTTCTTAGTATATCTGAAAAGAATAATTCTTATGATTTTTTAGTAAGTAATTACCGAGATATCTGGTACAAAACCTCTTATTTATTGGATATAAATCAAAGTGGAAAAGTAAAAGCTAAAGAAAGATTTGAAAACTACAAAAATCAACCTTTAAAGTTTAGTTTTCCAAAAGCATTCACTGGATTAATTAAAAAGAATTTTAATAAAAGAATAAAAGCTGCGGTAATAAGAGAAAAAGGAAGTAATTCAGAAAGAGAAATGGCATATGCTATGAGTTTAGTTGGATTTGATGTGAAAGACATTCACATGACTGATTTGATTTTAGGTAGAGAGAATCTTGAAGACATTAATTTTATTGTTGCTGTAGGGGGGTTTTCTAATTCTGATGTTTTAGGCTCTGCTAAGGGTTGGGCAGGATCATTTCTTTATAATGAAAAAGCAAAAAAAAGTCTAATGAACTTCTACAATCGAAAAAACACACTTTCTCTTGGTGTTTGTAATGGTTGTCAACTATTTATAGAACTTGGCCTTTTGCACACTGAGCATAAAGAAAAGCCAAAAATGTTTCACAACGATTCCAAAAAATTTGAATGCATCTTTACCTCTGTAAAAATTCAAAAAAATAATTCTGTAATGTTTAAAACTCTTTCAGGATCTAAATTAGGAATTTGGTCTGCTCACGGAGAAGGTAAATTTGTATTACCATACAGTGAAAATAAATACAACATAATTGGTAAATATGGTTATAAAGACTACCCTGCTAATCCAAATGGATCAAATTATAATACTGCTATTTTAGGTAATGAAGATGGAAGACATATAGCAATGATGCCCCATCTAGAGAGGTCTACATTTCAATGGAACTGGCCTTTTTACCCTAAAGAAAGAAAAGATCAAGTTTCTCCGTGGTTAACTGCATTTGAAAATGCGAAAATTTGGTTAGAAAAAAATAGTTAAAAAAAATTCCATATATATTATGCGTGCATAGTAAATTTTTTTAAATTTGAATATAAATTACTTAATGCAAAGAAAAACAATTGATCACGTTTTGAGATCTACTTGGCAGAGTGTTGCTAAAATGTATAATGAAGAAGCCGCTAAATATAATTCTACTATGGCTGTGGGATTTGCTTTACTAAGTATTGATCCAAAAAAAGGAACACCATCAACTTCTTTGGGACCAAAGATGGGCATGGAAGCTACAAGTCTTTCAAGAACTCTTAAATCAATGGAAGAAAAGAATTTAATTATTAGAAAACCTCATCCAATCGATGGAAGAAGTGTTCTTATTCATTTAACTGATTCGGGAAGAATTCAAAGAGCAGCTTCAAAAGTTGCTGTTATGAAATTCAATGAAAAAATTCTTAGTGAAATTGGAAAAGAATCTTTAGATAATTTTCATTTTGTTATTGAAAAAATCAATAAATTAATTAGTAAAAAAAATATTTTTAAATTTTGACATATTTAAGCGAAGAACATTTATTAATTCAAAAAGCTGCTCGAAATTTTGCTCAAAACGAGTTAAAGCCAGGTGTTATTGATCGTGATTCTAATTCTTTATATCCAGAAAATCAAGTTAAAAGAATGGCAGAATTAGGATTTCTTGGGATGACAGTTTCTCAAAAATATGGTGGTGGTGGGATGGATACTCTTTCATATTGTATAGCTGTTGAAGAAATTTCAAAAATAGATAATTCATGTTCTGTGATATTATCTGCACATAATTCATTAGCCTGTTGGGGAATTGAGGAATATGGTTCTGAAGAACAAAAAGATAGATATTTAAGAACATTAGCATCTGGAGAAACAATTGGTGCATTTTGTCTTTCTGAACCAGAGTCAGGATCCGATGCTACTCAACAAAAAACTACTGCTCATGACAAAGGAGATCACTACTTGTTAAATGGAACAAAGAATTGGATTACTAATGGAGAAAAAGCTGGTATTTATGTGGTAATAGCTCAGACACAACCCGAAAAAAGCCATAATGGCATAAATGCTTTCATTGTAGAAGCTAAATCAGAAGGTTTAAGTATTGGACCTAAAGAGGACAAGTTAGGAATTAGATCATCTGACACAACCTCCATTATGTTTCAAGATGTGATAGTGCCTAAAGAAAATCGTTTAGGTCCTGAGGGTTTTGGTTTTAAATATGCAATGAAAACACTTGAAGGTGGAAGAATAGGGATTGCATCTCAAGCTCTAGGAATTACCGCAGGAGCATATGAGCTATCTCTAGAATATTCAAAACAAAGAAAAACTTTTGGAAAGGTTATTAATCAACACCAAGCAATTGCTTTTAAATTAGCAGACATGGCAACAGATATTGAAGCAGCTAGATTATTGATTCAAAAAAGTGCTCACGAAAAAGATAATCATGATTCATATGGGTTATCAAGCTCAATGGCTAAATTATTTGCCTCAGAAATGGCAATGAAACACACGGTAGAGGCTGTACAAATTCATGGCGGATATGGATTTGTCAAGGAATATCACGTTGAAAGGTTAATGCGAGATGCAAAAATTACTCAAATATATGAGGGAACCTCAGAAATCCAAAAAATAATTATTTCAAGAAGTCTTTTAAAATAAAATAGAAAAAAAGAAAAATGAACAGAAAAATAAATAAAATTGCAGTTGTAGGTTCTGGTGTAATGGGCTCTGGAATAGCCTGTCACTTTGCTAACATAGGAATTGAAGTTCTTCTTCTAGATATAGCTCCCAACAAACTTAATGATAGTGAAAATAAAATCGGACTGTCTCTGGATGACAAAAAAGTAAAAAATAGAATTGTTAATGAAATGTTTCAAAGATGCATTAAATCAAAACCCGCTCCACTATACCATAAAGATTTTTCAAAACGGATTGAGTTAGGAAATTTGACTGACGATTTAAGTAAAATACGTGATGTAGACTGGATTATTGAGGTTGTTACAGAAAAATTAAACATTAAACAAATCGTATTTGAACAAATTGAAAAATTTAGATCGCCTGGAACACTTGTCACCTCAAATACGTCAGGAATTCCAATAAAACAAATGAACGAGGGAAGATCAGAGGATTTCAGAAAAAATTTTGCTGTAACTCATTTTTTTAACCCACCCAGATATTTAAAATTATTTGAGATCATTCCTGGTCCTGACTGTGATCCGAAAATTATTAATTTTTTAAATGATTTTGGAGAGAGATTTTTAGGAAAAGATTTTGTTTTAGCTAAAGACACCCCTGGATTTATAGGAAATAGAATTGGTACCTTTGGAATGGTTAATATTTTAAACAATGTTGAAAATTTAAATTTAACAATAGAGGAAATAGATAAATTAACTGGACCCATAATTGGAAGTCCGAAATCAGCAACATTTAGAACTAGTGATGTTGTTGGTTTAGACACAACTGTAAATGTAGCTACAGGTATTTATGATAATTGTCCTAATGATGAATTTAGGGAAAAATTTAAATTACCTAAATACATTTACAAAATGTTAGAAAACAATTGGTTAGGATCAAAAACCGATGGTGGATTTTACAAAAGAATCAAAGATGAAAATGGAAAATCTACAATATTATCATTGGATTTAAAAACTCTCGACTATTCTCCTGTAAAAAAAGTTTCTTTTGAAACTGTAAGTAAAGCAAGAAAGGTGACTAATGTATTAGATAGATTTCCAATTCTAGTTGAAGGAAAAGATAAAGCTGGTGAATTTTATAGATTCAATTTTGGAACCATGTTTTCTTACATTCAAAATAGAATTCCTGAAATTTCTGATGAGCTTTACAGAATAGACGATGCTCTTAGAGCAGGTTTTGGGTGGAAGAATGGACCTTTTCAAATTTGGGATTCAATAGGAATTAAAAAAGGAGTTGAAATAATGAAATCTTTAGGCTATAAACCTGCCCCATGGATTTCTGAAATGGTAAATAATAATATAAATAATTTCTATAATATTGAAAATGGTAAAATCAATTATTACGACTTAAATACTAAAACTTTTATAATCAAACCTGGTCAAGATTCATTAATTATTCTTAATAATTTTGATAAAAGCTCTACTGTTTGGGAAAATTCTGATTCTGTAATTAAAGATATAGGAGATGGTGTAATAAACTTAGAATTTAGAACTAAAATGAACACTCTTGGACAGGGAGTTTTAATGGGTATAAATAAAGCTGTTGATTTAGCAGAAAAAAATTACACGGGATTAGTTATTGGTAATGAGGGCGCGCATTTCTCGGCAGGTGCAAATTTAGGTGCTATTTTTATGGCTGCTGCTGAACAAGAATATGACGAGATCAATCTAGCTATCAAATTTTTTCAGGATACTATGATGAGGCTCAGGTACAGTAATATTCCAACAATAGCTGCCCCACACGGATTAACTTTAGGTGGTGGGTGTGAATTAACAATGCACTGCGACAAGTCTGTTGTTTATGCTGAAACTTATATGGGACTTGTTGAAGTTGGTGCCGGCCTTATTCCTGGCGGTGGAGGTTGTAAAGAAATGGCTTTTAGAGCATCAGAAAAATTTAGTAAAAATGATGTTGAAGTAAACGTCCTTCAAGAATATTTCTTGAACATTGGCATGGCAAAAACCTCAACATCTGCATGCGAGGCATATGATTTAGGAGTTCTTAATTTTAATAAAGATTCTGTGATAATGAATAAAAATCACCAAATTTCTATTGCTAAAAAACATGCAGTTTTATTGTCAGATTCTGGATATTTACCTCCAATAAGAGAAAAAAACATAAAAGTTTTAGGAAAACAAGCATTAGGAATGTTTTTAGTGGGAACAAATTCTATGAAAGCTGGAAAATACATTTCTGAGCATGATCAAAAAATTGCAAATAAGCTTGCCTATGTAATGGCTGGAGGTGATTTGTCTGAATCTACGATGGTTAGTGAACAATACCTGCTTGATTTAGAGAGAGAAGCATTTCTTTCACTATGTGGTGAAAGAAAAACATTAGAAAGAATTCAACATATATTAAAAACAGGAAAACCCCTAAGAAATTAAGTTATGAAAGAAGCATACATAGTTAAAGCCTACAGAACAGCTGTTGGGAAAGCTCCAAAAGGCTTATTTAGATTTAAAAGACCCGATGAACTTGCATCAGAAACAATAAATCATATGATTAGTGAAGTTCCAAATCTTGACAAAACTAGAATTGATGATGTTATAGTTGGTAATGCCACACCCGAAGCTGAGCAAGGGTTAAATATAGCAAGAGTAATTTCTCTAATGGGTTTAAAAGTTGAAGATGTTCCAGGCGTTACCGTTAATAGGTATTGTGCATCAGGACTTGAAACCATAGCAATGGCCTCTGCTAAAATAAAATCTGGAATGGCAGAATGCATAATTGCTGGGGGAGTTGAAAGCATGAGTTTTATCCCCATGGGTGGTTATAAAACAGTCCCTGATTATGGAATTGCTAAACAAGGTAAGGAAGATTATTATTGGGGAATGGGACTTACAGCTGAGCAAGTAGCAGATCAATACAAAGTAAGTAGAGAAGATCAAGATGAATTTGCATTAAATTCTCACCTAAAAGCTGTAAATGCTATTTCCAATGGTAAATTTAACTCTCAAATAGTTCCTATAAAAGTTGAGGAAACTTTCATAAACCAAGATGGTAAGAAATCTTCCAGAGAATATGTTGTAGAAACGGATGAAGGACCAAGAAAAGATACCAATCTAAAGTTATTAAATAAATTGAGACCAGTTTTTAAATTGAATGGAAGTGTAACTGCGGGCAACTCCTCTCAAATGAGTGATGGGGCTGCTTTTCTTTTAATCATGAGTGAGAAAATGGTTAAAGAATTAAACATTGAACCTATTGCCAAGCTCGTAAACTATGCAGTAGCAGGTGTTCCTCCTAAAATAATGGGAATTGGACCAGTTAAAGCCATTCCTAAAGCTTTGAAACAAGCTGATATGAAAATTGATAATATTGATTTAATTGAACTAAATGAAGCTTTTTCTTCTCAATCATTGGCAGTAATTAGAGAACTTAATTTAAATCAAGAAATAATAAATGTAAACGGTGGAGCTATTGCACTTGGACACCCATTAGGTTGTTCGGGAGCTAAATTATCTGTTCAATTGTTTAGTGAAATGAGAAACAGGAAATCTAAATACGGAATGGTTACCATGTGTGTTGGTGCAGGACAAGGAGCAGCAGGAATTTTTGAATTTTTAAAATAATTTATACAATGGAAATAAAAGTAGACAATATTACAAGAGGTGGAGAGTTTATTATCAAAGAAACTTGTTCAAAAGATGTTTTTACTCCTGAAGACTTTAACGAAGAACAATTGATGATGAAACAAGCCGTCAAAGATTTCATAGAAAAAGAGGTTGTACCCTATAGAGAAAGATTTGAAAATAAAGACTACCAATTAACTGAAGATACTATGAAAAAAGCTGGTGAACTAGGGTTTTTAGGTATTGCAGTTCCTCAAGAATATGGGGGAATGGGAATGGGTTTTGTTTCTACTATGCTAGTTTGCGAAGCAATTTCTGGAGCATCTGGTTCCTTATCAACAGCTTTTGGAGCACATACAGGAATAGGAACAATGCCTATAGTTTTATACGGCAATGAGGAACAAAATAAAACATATGTTCCTAAGCTTGCAAGTGGAGAAATCTTTGGATCTTATTGTTTAACTGAACCATCTGCTGGGTCTGATGCAAATAGTGGGAAAACAAAAGCTGTTCTTTCAAAAGATGGTTCACATTATAAAATTACGGGTCAAAAAATGTGGATATCAAATGCCGGTTTTGCAAAATTATTCATTGTTTTTGCTAGGATTGAAGATGACAAAAATATAACAGGATTTATAGTTCCTCAGGAACCTAATAACGGAATAACATTGGGTCAAGAAGAAAAAAAATTAGGAATTCATTCATCCTCAACTAGACAAGTCTTTTTTAATGAAACAAAAGTTCCAGTTGAAAATATGCTATCCAAAAGAGGAAGTGGATTTAAAATAGCTATGAATTCTTTAAATGTTGGGAGAATCAAATTAGCAGTGGCATGCTTAGATGCACAAAAAAGAGTAACAACACATGCAATTCAATACGCTAATGAAAGGATTCAATTCAAAACTAAAATTATAGATTTTGAAGCTATCAAAGAAAAAATTGCCAATATGACAACGGATACTTATGTGGGAGAATCTGCGTGCTACAGAGCAGCAAAAAATATTGAAGACCGAATAAAAATAAGACATGAAAATGGAAACAGTTTTCAAGAATCTGAATTAAAAGGAGTTGAAGAATACGTAATTGAATGTTCTATTTTAAAAGTAGCAGTTAGTGAAGATATGCAAAATATAGCTGATGAGGGAATTCAAGTATTTGGAGGAATGGGTTTTTCAGCTGATACACCAATGGAAGCTGCATGGAGAGATTGTAGAATCGGAAGAATTTACGAGGGAACAAATGAAATAAATCGAATGTTAAGTATCGGAATGTTGATTAAAAAAGCAATGAAAGGGCATATTGATTTTATAAATCCGGCTACAGCAGTGGCAGATGAGTTAATGGGTATTCCTTCTTTTGATATTCCTGATTTGACTGAACTATTTTCTCAAGAAAAATTAATTATTATAAATCTAAAGAAAGTATTTTTAATGTTAGCCGGAGCAGGAATAAAAAAGTTTGGAGAAAAGTTAGAAGAGCATCAACAAATGCTGTTGGCTGTTTCTGATATATTGATTGAAATATATATGGCAGAATCTGCTCTTTTAAGAACTGAAAAAAATTGTGACAGATTTGGAAAGGAAAATCAAACTGAACAAATTGCTATGACGCAATTATATCTTTACAAAGCTGTTGATATAATACAATCACGAGGTAAAGAAGTAATTATATCATTTGCTTCAGGAGATGAACAAAAAGGTCTTCTAATGGGGTTAAAAAGATTCACAAAATATTATGAATTTCCAAACATCATTGGACTGAAAAATAAAATCGCTGAAAAGTTAAAAGAAGAAAACCAATATTGTTTTTAAAATTTTATTTTTTTTACACTAAATTTAGGTATGAAATATTTAAAATTCATACCTATTTTTTTTATTACTACCCTGTGTTTTTCGCAAAATGATAAAGATTTTTATGATATTATTGAACAAGTCTCAGAAAAAAGAATAGAAATCAACATAACAAAACTGGTTTCATTTGGAACTAGGCACACACTTAGTGACACACTCTCAAGTAAAACTGGCATTGGTGCGGCAAGAAGATGGATTAAGAACAGTTTTGAGAAAATTTCTAAAAATTGCAATAATTGTTTAGAAGTTTTTGATCAAAAAAACTTCTTCCAGAAAAACAAAAGAAGATTAGTAAAGGATGTTTGGATAAATAATGTCATAGCTATTCAAAGAGGAAAAAAATATCCAAATCGATACGTAATTATGAGTGGTGATATTGACAGTAGAGTTAGTGATCCTAACGATTTCACTTCACCATCACCTGGTGCTAATGATAATGCTTCTGGAATGGCAGGTGTTATTGAAGCAGCAAAAGTCCTAAGCAATTATGAATTTGATAATAGTATTATATACGCCGGTTTATCTGGAGAAGAACAAGGTTTGTATGGAGGAGCAGGATTTGCTAATTATGCAAAAAAAAATGACTGGGAAATTATTGGAGTATTAAATAACGATATGATTGGTAATATTGAAGGTGTTGATGGTATAATTGATAATATAAGTTTTAGAATTTTTTCTGAAGCAACGCCTGGAAATGAATCTGAAGTTTCTGTTAGGAGAAGAAGATTTTATGGAGGAGAAATTGATGGCAATTCAAGACAGTTAGCCAGATATATTCATAAAAATGTTTTAAAATTTATGCCTATGATGAATCCTATGCTAATTTATAGGCTAGATAGGTTTGGAAGAGGCGGACATCACAAACCATTTAATGATCTTGGTTATGCTGGAGTCAGAATAATGGAAGCACATGAAAATTATAATAGACAACACCAAGATATTAGATTTGAAAATGGTATTAACTACGGAGATGAAATTTCGGGTGTAGATTTTAATTATGCTAAAAAAATTACCGCTGTTAATGCAATTAATTTAGCAAGTTTAGGCTGGAGTCCACCAGAACCAAAAAATGTGAAAATAGGTGGGGCAGTTAAACCATCAACAACTTTAAAATGGAAAAAATCGGAAGATTTAAATATAAAAGGTTATAAAATTTATTGGAGAGAAACAACTTCTCCGTATTGGGATAATAGTAAGTATGTTGGCAATGTAGATACTCATACTTTAAAAGGAATTGTAATAGACAATTATTTGTTTGGATTATCTAGTGTCGGAAATAACAATCAGGAAAGTATCGTGGTATTTCCAAAAGATATTTTTTGAATTTTATTTTTTAACTATTTTTGAAAAGCTGTCCCTATCAGTATCTCCTTCCGTGTTAAAGAGCAAAACTCGTGAGTTTTTATTTAAGCCAATGTATTTATTTAAATCTTCTAATTTACTATCATTTAAACATTTTACTAATCCAGCTAGTCCAGCAGCTCCAGATTCACCAGAAATGATTTTTGAGTCCCCAATCTTAGAATGATAAAACAACCTCATAGAAGCTTTAACTTGATTGTCTGATATTTTTATAACACCATCACATCCATTTTTTATTATATTCCAAGCAGATTTTGAAGGAATACCACAATTCAAACCAGCCATTATTGTTTTTAAATTTCCAGAGGGAGAGGTTCTTTCCCCTTTTACAAATGAATCAAAAACTCCACAAGATTCCGCAGGCTCAACTAAAACAATTTTAGGTCTATAAGAGCGATAGCGGTTCAAGTAGTACCATATACCGGATGCAGCCCATGAGCCAACTCCACATTGTAAAAAAAGAATGTCAAAATCTGGTTTTTTTGAACTATTTATTTGGTTTTCCATTTCAATAAAATGTGATAAATATCCAGACATTATATAAGCTGGAATAATTTTATAATTATTCCATGAGGCATCTTGAACTAATTCCCAATTCATTTTTAAGGAAATATTATAAGCATATTTACAAGTTTGCTCATAATTCAAATCTAACATCTCCACTTTTGCTCCTTGATTTAAAATAGCCTTAATTCTTAACTCAGAAGTATCTTTAGGAACAAATACAACACATTTTTTATTGTACTTTTCAGCAGACCAAGCTAAGGCCCTTCCATGATTTCCATCCGTTGCAGTACAAAAAACCGATACATTTGGATTTTTTTTTAAAATTTGACTAACCGCATACGAAGCTCCTAAAACTTTAAAAGCATTTAATCCAAATCTAGAAGATTCATCTTTGACATATATGCTTTTTATGTTAAGATCTTTAGCTAGAGCTGATAATTTAATTAATGGGGATTTTTCATACTCATCAAAAGATTTATGAAATAATATTGATTTACTTTCTTTCAAAATTTGATTTGTAGAGTTTTGATCAAATTTGTTAGAGGGATGATTAAGAAAAAAATCTTTCATGAGATTTATTCGGTTTTAAAACCTTGTTCATTCATCCAATCATCATTATAAATTTTACCAATATAACGACTTCCCGAATCATGAAGTAAAACTACCACAACATCATTTTTGTTAAAATGTTTTTTTAATTGTAAAAGTCCCTTTACAGCTGCCCCACACGAATTTCCAGCAAAAATACCTTCTTCTTTGGCCAACTTTCTGGTGTAAATTGCAGCATCTTCATCTGTTACTTTTTCAAAAGCATCAATTAGACTAAAATCTACATTTTTTGGTAGAATATCCTCACCTATACCCTCAGTTATATATGGGTAAATTTCATTTTTATCAAAAATACCAGTTTCATGATATTTTTTAAAAATAGATCCATAGGTATCTATTCCCCAAACTTTAATATCTGGATTTTTTTCTTTTAAAAATTTTGCAACACCAGAAATAGTTCCACCTGTTCCAACTCCAACTACAAAATGAGTTATTTTGCCGTCGGTTTGAGACCATATTTCAGGACCAGTAGATTCATAGTGAGCAACAATGTTGGAGGGATTGTCGTATTGATTTACATACCAAGCATTAGGGGTTTCTTCACCAATCCTTTTTGAAGTTGAATAGTAAGATCTTGGATCTTCAGGTTGAACATCAGCTGGACAAACAATTACTTTTGCACCAACCGCTTTCAAAACATCAAACTTTTCCTTAGACTGCTTGTCAGTGGAAACACAT
>MDTC01023753.1_pt1 | contig 13097 bp, 8 predicted proteins | sample 811181 | NCBI WGS metagenome assembly MDTC01 (sample SAMN05326644, study PRJNA326480) | marine metagenome | isolation source: seawater | place: Pacific Ocean: North | collected 2011 | reverse complement strand
TTCGAACCCGCGGTCCCCGGCTTAGGAGGCCGGTGCATTATCCAGGCTATGCTACACGCCCGCTCCCGCGAGCACGACCTCTTGAAGAAATGTGCCCCGGAAAAACTTGTTTTTCGATTATGTTATCCGATGCCATCAAGCGGAGAAAGTCCCTCGAGAGAACGTGGCAAGCAACTCCTCGGACCTCCCCAACCCGTATGGCGAAGATACCATCTTTGGTCAGACATTAGAAAACGCGTTGAATCGAAGAGTCCGGATTAGGGACTCTCAACGAGTAATGTGGACCAGAATCTCCACCATCAGGGGGAGCAGACGAGCAAGGACACTTGTCTCAGTGCTTGCCATACTTGCCACGGCTCTATTTGCCTCTGGTTGGAGTGAAGAATACCTATTGATCGGAGTCGCACTCTTCGCAATCCAAGCGATACTCTTCTTTCCGACCCTTTTAGCAGCTTCCTTTGCGCAGATGTCTGCGAGAGACAGACTTCAGTTGAAAATAGGCAGTAACCGTTCAATGGAGGCATACCCCGGAGTAGAGCGGATCCTGAATACTCTGCATGAGAGAACTCTGAGGGAAAGGACACGCATTCTTTGCGCGGCTCTTGCCATGGGGGCACTCAATTCGGTTGATAACTTCGAGACGGGGAACATACTGGCATCGATACTCTACGGGCTGGCTATTTTCCTGGGTTCCATTTCTATCATCAATACTCTTCAACTGGAGCGCAGGATACCTATGACTGACGAAGATTTTCCACTTCTCTCCATGCATGCCCCAACACTCCATCAGAGTACATTGAATAGAGTCCTCTCAGATTTGGTAGTGGCTCATTTGGATCCTGAGACCGCTGGAGCATGGGATGATTGGCTAATCGAACTAGAGAATAAAGTACGCTCTAACCAGACTCCGGAATCAGCAGTTGAACACCTACTGCGCGTCCTCCACCTAAACCACCTCAGCCTACTGGACAACGATAGATTGATTTCCGAATCCAAGCGAGTTTTTCGAGTGGCTGCAATAGACGACTTGAATAATGACCAATCGAAGTTCTGCTACCGAACTCTTCGAAGACTAATGGCACATACAAGAGCATGGCAACCAGGTCTGTTCAGACTGATCGACCGACTCGAGGATGCAGCACTAAGGGGACACTCTTCACTAATCGAGAACCCATGGAGGCTAGATCTGGACATTCCCCCAAGCTGCTCGCAAGGTCAGGGCGATTTATTCGTCATGATTCACAACCATTCGCGAAAATCTTCCCAGATTGAAGTCGATATCATCGCAGCCGATGGGGAACCCCATCACCAGACCCTCAGGCTGAACCCTCCAGTCTCTAGACAGCCCAAGAAACCAGCTAAGATTGGAGAAGAGGGCAACGACATCGTCGACGTTCTGGGAAGGCTAATAGACAACTCCCTAGTATTGTGGATAGGCCTAGCGTGGCCACAGGGAGCAACTGGTTCCAAACCGATACAAGTCAATCTAAGAGGACCAAACGGGGAGACGGTCTCATCATTCGTGGTTCAGACCACTCTTTCATCAGGATTCAATCCAGAAGGAGCAACTGAGAAGATGTTGGATGCAGCAGTTGCCGTTAGAAGAATTGCAATTTCCGTAGCGGATTGACGTCTCGTAGGACGTCGATAAAGCGTCACGTTCTTGTGATTGGGACCTCTGGCGAGATTGAAAGATGGAGTCTAGAGAAGTTGTGGTTATCGGCTCAGGACCAGCGGCGCTTCGCGCAGCGATAGCCTGCTCAGACGCGGGGGTGGTCCCATTGATGATAGACGAACTCGGAGTCGGGTCAGGATCCGGCTCCCCCCCAGTAGCCGGTCTCGCCGCATCGATTGACGAATTAAATTCACAATCCCACATGGACGATACGCTAGCTGCGGGTGGTGAATTTTGTAACGAATCCGTAGTTTCCAGGACTTGTAATGAAGGAGTCTCAACGCTTGCTGAGTTGGAAAGATGGGGGCTTGTTCTCAGGCGCAGGGAGGGAGGTCTACCTCATGCAGCCCCTGCTCCCGGACACCAAGTACCACGTCTTACGGGCTGTGGAGACTCAACCTCCAGAGAGGTTACTAGGATTCTAGAGGAACAGGCTATCAAGCGAGGTATTCAGCGGAATGCTGACTATTTACCTCTCTCTATTGTTTCTGACAACAACCAAGTCAGAGGACTAGTCACCCTGAACATCTCTACGGGAGAAATCGAACCATTTCAGACAAAGGCCATCATCCTTGCAACCGAGGGTCACCAAGGACTGTGGTCAAACCCAAGCGAGGGTTCGGGAACTGGATCAGCCCTAGCACTATCTGCTGGCATCGAACTTAGGGGGATGGGAAAAACTCCCAGGCACCCACTAACTATCAGAGACTGCGGTATCCACATCCCAATAGACGTACTAGGTTCAGGGGGCAGGATAAGGAGAGAAAACGGAGACGATATCGGACCAGAGGAGGCTCTAGAAGGAGAGACCTGCGTACTCGATTTGAGAGGAATGGACCCAGAAGCAAAGTCCTGGTTCTCACAAACATCATCGCGAATCAGGGACAGGCTCGGACTGGACATTACAAGAGACGTAGTTCCTTTGTCCCCCGGTGTGGCATACACTACGGGCGGTGCGCCGTGCGATGACGAGGGCAGGGTCACCTTCCAGGAACAAAATACAGGAGATTCATCCACCAGTCTCTGGCATACAGGCCTGTATGCTGCTGGAAGGAGTGCCAATACTGGAATGCATGGTGAATACCCGCTGCCTGGAAACATCCTGCTGGACGACTTAGTATCTGGAAAAGCGGCTGGAGTCCACGCCGCTACATGGGCCCCAGCAAATCACTTCGGGGGTTCGGATCAAATAGACCAGGGCGTACAGGACGTATCAAACATAATCACCTCAATTAGGGAAGGAGAAGGGATGACAGTAGCTAACTTCACCTCCAAACTATCTTCTGCAATCTCGAAAGGATCGTCCTCTAAGGACGCAGCACTAGCTGAAATCAACAACATCAAGGATTCTGGAATCCGACTCACTGATACTTCGAAAGTCATGAACACCGAGATGGTTGAGGCCCTCAGATTGCACGGATTGGCCTCGGTAGCGGAATCCATCGTCATCTCTGGTGATTAGATGGGTGCCGACAAAAGCATATTCTCCATGATTATCGCTGGAGAAATACCCTGTCACGAGGTATACGAGGACGATTTGATTTTCGCCTTTCTAGATATCAACCCATTCAGTCCGGGTCACACCCTAGTAGTTCCGAAGGAAGAGACTAGGACGCTTGACAAGTTGAGTGATGAGTCATCAGAGGCATTGGGGAGAGTACTCCCTAGGATCTCAAGAGCGATATTGAGAGCCACTGGGGCGGAAGAATTCAACATCATTCAGAATAATGGACCAAATGCATTCCAGAGCGTTTTCCACGTGCATTTCCACATCATCCCCAAAATGAACGATGGCAGAGGCCTAACATTCCCCTTCAAGTCTTCACCTTTGGATCATGATGAAGCAGAAAGATTAGCTACTTCTATCAGAGAATTATTGGATTGAATCACTCTCAATAATCAAGACCTCAAACCTACTCGGAACCTCGTGTCGGATATGCAGGGCGCGCCCAATATCGATCCAGAACTGACCAGTGCAGCAATGAAACTCAGAACAAAAAAACTCGACCGCCTCCCTTGGGACCATTCGGGAAGGAACCCTGGAAGCCCACTCTTCTGGAGGATCATTCTCCTGATGATTGGTATTGGCTTGAGGTACATCTTCAGAAGTAGTCACTACGACAAGTTTCCTGAATTCGAGGGTGGCAGAGTTCTGTCGGCCATCCATCTGAACGGCTTGGTTGACCCCTCGACAATGATACATTCCCAGGATCGCAGAGTCATCTCAATGGGTAGACATGACTTGATGACAAAGCCACTGATAGGCTGGTTCGCAAGGAGGATGGGCTCTCAGCCTGTGATCAGGAAGTCAGAGATAGATAACGGGGTCTCGGATGAGGAGTATGCGAAAAAAATCAATGATAGGACGCTTTTGACAATGACGAATTGCATCGCTTCAGGGCACAATGCCCTAGTAATGCCGGAGGGCAAGTCCCATCAGGACCCCAGACTCCACAGGTTCAAGACTGGACCTATGAGATTCGCATTAAACGCAACCTCCATCGCACAACACAGAGGTCTTCCCACCCCAGCTCTACAGCCCATAGGACTTCACTTCAGATGTCACTATTGGTTCAGGACAGATACCTTTGTTGAGTTCCAGGAACCCATCCCGATCGATGCCCCAGAAGTTCCCGACGTAGCAGAGCGCCTGTCATCGGGAGAATGGGTCGAACCCCCATCAGAACAGGTACACGAACTACGTGACAGGCTATTCTCCTCGCTTTCTGAGGTCACTCCAGACGCACCGGATTGGGAAACATACCATGCTTGGCACCTGATTGGCCACATCAAAGCGAATATGGCCAACAAACCACTCGAGTCATTCAAGGAAGAAGTCCTAGCAGCAAGGGCCGTTCGAGACTCGCTTGCAGATAGGGAACCGCCTGCGAGCTTATTGTATCCTTCCATAGAGGCTGCAAAGATACTACACGACCACGGCCTGGATGGCCGCTCGATGGAAGGGACGAGTCTGAAGACCAGCAGAATGTGGGTCAGGGGCTTAGCGGGAATTCTTCTGATGGTCCTCTCAGCCCCAGTCACTATCCCGTCAACCGGTGTTCAGGCATTCTTCGCATGGTACATGGGAGATAGTTCAGACGAGGGAATAGATGCCAGGACCACTTTTCACTTCCTAACTGGGATGTTATCGCCAGTAATATTCTGGATTCCCATTTCAATTGCAGCTTCCATGGTTCTAATATCTCCAACTGCGGATTCATTCCCAATCAACCTAGTAATAGCAGCGTCGATAGTCATCCTCATCCATGCTTCAAACTTAGTCTTCCTGCTTGGTTATGATTACTGGAACGATTTCTCCGACTCTGCCAAAAGCGCAAGACTGGCGTCATCTGAACAAGGAAATAGCCTCATCCGACTGATCGATGATGTGAGCACCAATCTCAATTTGCTCTAAATAGGACCGCTTCTAGCAACATTTGTGAACAACAGCGAGGCGGCCGACTCAATCCGATCATGGTTGGAAGGAGAGAGACTAGAAGCCAGAGAGGTCAAAGATCCCCAAGCGATAATCCACCTCCACGTTCGATACCCCCCCACAAAACAGGGTCATCTTTTCAATATCGTAATCCCAAAGAATAGGAATCTGGTATTGGTCTATTCCATTACAAGAGTAGACGAAGGACAGCAGGAATCAATGCGAGAAATGGCAAAAGAGGACTCAGAGGATTGGGAGGAATGGCTCCATGAAACCAGAATCAGAATGACTTCTTCAGATCTTGATTGGGTTCTCCATGTTGGTAAAAGAAAAGATGGAGTGGCCGGGCCTCTGCAGGCATTCAACCTTTCAAGGCCAGTTTGGCTAGACGGACTTACACAGAATGAGTTCATGCAAAGCATGAGAAAAGTCTGGTTGACGAAACTCTCATTGATCCACCAAATCAAGTACGGGTTCGGAAACGGAAAGGGTAAGCCAGGGCCAGTTGACGATTGGGAAGGGAAGAAATCCAGTCGAGTAACGAGATACCCCCAAAACAGACAATCTGAGATCGATACAGACGAGACTGGCGGCTTTGGAAAGGACTTCGACCCTCTAGAATGGGCGTAATCCTAGAGATGCCCGGGAAGACGTAAAAGTGACCATAAGGGGTTTAGGTTAAGTATTCGAGAAATTCGAAAGAATATGATGCAGTACGTCCGTTCCTTCGAAAAGGAAGGAATCTCGAGCAAGAGGAGCGGCGCGACCATTGTCATGTTAATGCTGCTCAGCCTCTTAGCCTCATTTTCGGCTCCTGCCAGTGCCAGTGATATAGTCGTCACAGATCCAATAGAAGTTGTTCAGAGCGGCGTTCACAACGACAGGATGATGGCCATGGATGCCGATTCAGAAGGAAACGTGCATGTTGTCTGGAGCCGGAACACAAACCATCTGTATTACAAGATGCTAGACCCAAGAGGAGAAACTCTGATCTCTGAGACCCAAATTTCTGACCCAGGAGCACACCGGGCTTGGCATCCAGACGTCACTGTTGACAGTGATGACATGGTTCACGTTGTTTGGACTGATAGGGCAGGGCAGTACAAGATCATGTACACTCTTCTCGACCCATCGCTGGACGATCAGAACGGGGACGCATCACTAGATTCAACCCTGTCCGTAGTACCAAACGACTTCGAAGTAGCAAACAATCCGCAGAACCGGGATTGGCCAGCCATTGACGTAGACTCAGAAAACAACCCCCATATTGTATGGGAGGACTCATTCGAGCCACTGGAGTTATACTACCAGCAGTCACAAATCTACTACAAGATGCTGTCAGTAGACCAAGTCGCTAGAGTGGTGATTGTTGAGATTGACAGCACGCTGCTGACCCCTATTCTCGGCCAGAAGGGTCATCCAGACATAGCTGTAGATATCAACGACTTCGTACAGATTGTCTGGGATGACACCAGAGGCGGCCAAGTTGAGATGGTCGTCCCAATAGATACCTCGGGTTCGATGAACGCAGAATGGGCAGACATGTGTGCAGTATTCTACGGAGGAAACTTTGCCAGTGGAGGGTATTTCATAGGTCTGAAACCAATGCTGGTCAGCGCAAACATGAGTGTGTATGAGACTCTCTATGCGCTAAGTGGCAATTGGCCGGCTGCTGCAACAAGCGGAAACTGTGCAGATGCCTATCAGACAGGGGGATCTGGAAGCCAAGGTCCCAGAAACACCCCACTAGGTCCGGGAGACTCCTCGGGTGGAATCAGGGAGCTGACAGAGGTCGTCTACAACAATCAGGCTACTAACCTCCCAGCCGATGGAGGTTACTACAGCGAGTTCTGGGGGCCAGCGGCTACCTGGGCATGCCTCTCATACAGAGACATTCAGGGTAGACAAGGACTAGCAGCAAACCCCCCGACTACACTGGACCATCGTTGGAACGACAATGCCACTCGAGTGGTAATACCGATTTCCGACGAGGGCCCATATGGTGGAACCCCAATGGACAACGACGACACATCGAGCATCAATCAGGCACATGACGCATGTGTTTTGGCCCAGACCAAGCCTTACCCGCTCTGGGCTGGTTCCGATACGGCTGTTGGTAGCTACATGCTGGATATGGCACAGTGCCCTGTAGGTTCGGGACTCAATACCAGAACATGCAACGGTGCAACTACTAGAACCACCACTGCTGAGGGGCAGATGTATCAGTTCCCAACCACCGCTGGCTCTTCTTCAGAACTAGAGATCATGGTCGAGGCCATGGTTTACCTAGCTACGAACAACTCACGTGAGATCTACATGTCAATCCTAGACCCTCACTCCCTGCTGGAGAACCCATGGCCTGGATGGAGCAGAGGGGACCCCGGGACCGAGGCAAACCAGAATGGGTACTACGTCGAAGACCTAGGTCCCTCGGAAGACGAGCAGGGATACGGGCATTTGGTAGTCGTGAATGACACCCAGATTACCAACAACCCAGCATACAGCCTTCACCCCTCCATTGCACTCGATAACTCGGGTAATACGCACCTAGCTTGGCAGGACGGTAGACTGTACCCAGGTTGCGACGGTGCCACAGGGGGAATCGATATCGAGGGAGCCTACGAGATATACTACACCAGGCTCCGAGTAAGAGGGGCAGCAGAGTGGGACGGGGTCCCAGAAGGGCTTCCTGCTTATGGAATAAAACAGATTGCTTCGAGTGCAATTTCGACCCCCGAGCAATGCGAGGGAGCGTCCGAGGAATATCCATTTGCACCTAGCTCGGTAGCCCCGCAAATCCTGACAGATTCATTCGATAACGTCCATCTTTCTTGGATCGACTACAGCTTTACAGAGTGGCAGGAGACAATCATGTATGCCCGACTGAACCATACTAACGAAAAGTATCCGCAAGGATTCCCGTTAAACTCAGCAGCATCGGCAATCCTTGATCCATGGGAGGTCAGGGAAGTCACAAATTGGACCTCTGACAAACTTGGCCCAGCGATGTGTCAGCCAGAATGCAATACTGCTGACGGGCACCATCTATTCCCAGATTTCAATCTCGACAGGGGCATGCCTCCTGCGTTTGCAAATGATCTTGGTAGTGGTGCGCACATTGGCTGGTCCGACAAGAGGTGTGACTGGGAGGGCACCAATGCAAACAAGTGGACTCTATGCTATGTTCACGTACTCACCGGGCTGGTCGATCTGTCGCTAGCCTGTGATGACAAAATCAAAACAAATGCAAACATAGACGGATACCCATACGAATGTCCCAATGACGCTGAGACGTTCTACCATACTATCCAACCCGGCGAACTTACAACCTTCAACATCACAATCGCGAATCCGACTCCTGGGCCGGCCGAGTTGGTTAGGGACACGTTCACAGTAACCATGGAGGGGATTCCAAACAATTGGACAGCCACTCTTTTCTACATGACCAATAATACTCCGATTTTCGACTCTACTTCAGTTTTCCTAGATGGCGGGGCCATAGATCCACTATATCTGCGAGTCAGAACACCGACTATTTACCAAGCTAAGGACGACGAATTGGCTCAAATAAGCATAATTGCGACTTCTGCGAAGGATCCTGCAATTCGTAACAAACTCACTCTTCTGACTTTGATGGACGTAGTTCATGGAATCGAACTAGATACTAGCCACTTCCAAGTAGATGTCGAGCAAGGCAAGTCAGCAGTATTCTCGATTTCAATAAAGAACACCGGAAATGTGTATGATACTTTCGCATTCTACGACCCAGCTACTTTGGAGGGCCAGAATGAGTGGGCATTACCATTCGGATGGGGAATAGATTTCCCGCTCCGTATTTCTCTCGATCCCGGGCAGTCCGTGACTAGAAATCTCAAGGTCAGTGTCCCCGAGACCCAGGACCCGGGAACATTCGCAATCTATCTGAAGGGGTGGTCCACAGGTGAACCGGTCTTATCTGTCGATAGAGGGACGTTTGACGTTCTAGAACTGTGGATAAACGTCTCAATCAGGACGACAGGGAACATTGTATTCGATATCGGCGATACTAAGTTGTACGTTCTACCCGGAGAATGCGCCAGTTTCCCAATTCAAGTGAACAAATACTTCACTCCTGGGCACATCGTATTCACAACTCCGGGCGCCCCGATGGAAAGGCCTGCAGATGCCGACATCAACTCCTGGAGATTCGACCATTGGACTGTGGACCTGGACTTCTCTGAGTGGCCAGGTAGCCCATCCTCAGCCGATCAAGACATTTACTGGACCCAGGTAGGAACCATCTATACCGTCAGTGCAGAGATGTGCTCCCCATTCAATGCAACCGCCGGGATAGGAGAATCAATCACCGTACGAGCGCATCTGGACGGCACTCCAAAGGTACGAGACTCGGTCCTGATTCTGACGAATGTGGTACAGAGGTACGAACTCGAGTCAATTGTCCCAGAGACTATCGTTGATCTTTACCCAGGACAATCATTTCAGATGAACACAACAATTTCCAATCTGGGGAACGGGCAGGACAGGTACGATATCACCATTGAGTCAATTGTAGATAGCCAAGGTGGGGCACATGTATGGGATATGGACATCCCCAGGATCCTGTTCGAGGAATTGAATAGGGACGAGGCTCAGACGGTCCCAATTTTCATCAATGTCCCTGTGCAGACTCTAGCAGGAGAGTACACAATCACGTTCAACGTACTGAGCGAGGAGCCATTCCCATGTACCGAGGACCCGTGTGAGGGAACTAAGGTCCAAGACCAGATAGTAATTAGAGCGACTATAATAGAATTCCATGACATGCAAATCTCGCTGGATCCAAAGGTTGAGAGCAAGATTAAGACAACCGCTCCAAGCAGAATCGTCAGATACACCCTGAATGTATCCAATTTCGGTAATGTCGAGGACCAACCAACGATACACAATCACACCTATGACGATGTAACAACTGCTTGGTCCGTAAGACCAGGCCTTGGTTCCCTGAGTACCTGGGAAATCGATTATGCCCTACTGGAAGGATTCGGTACCGAATTTCCATTGGAGAAGCCATGTGTGGAACTTACCGTGGAAGAAGAGAACCAAATAACTCAACAGTTGTCACAGGGGGAAGGTCCGGATTACTGCTATGTTACTGCTGCTAACACAGTAACTCTCCCAATGATGCAACCGTACACTACGCTGCAACTGGTAGTAATCGTCACAGTCGCCCCCGATGCTTCACTGACTGATAGAAACCTGGGTATCAAGGTTCTATCTATGCACGGGCCCTCAGACCAAGGTGGGGACTTCGATGAGACAGAAGTTTGGACTGACTCCTGTACTATGGATAGCAATTCAGATGGCATCCCAGACAACCTCCCTCCGGATTGCGATACCAACGAACAGATTCTCGAGATGAGACTTAGAGCTCCAGATCTGGTCCTTGAGAGCGTAGTTGCTCCTGTAAAGGAGGCCGCTATTGGGGAAATGCTCTCGATCAACGTTTTCATCACAAACAGGGGGAATGCCCATGCTACCGATGTTAACATAATCCTGTGCAAGGACCAGTCAGAGTCGGACATCAAGAGAAATGGATGCAAAGAAGAGAACATCGTGTACAGGCAGATTGTCAATGCTATCATGCCCATCGGCCAGTCGGATACCGATCTGTCCGATCCAATTACCCTGCTCTACATGATCGAGCCAGGGAATCACGACATTGTGGTGGTAGTGGACCCGGACAATAACATCGTAGAGACCGATGAGAACAACAATATTGAGAGGATTGGGAACATGAAATCCCCTCTGGGATCACTCGATGTCGGAAGGGAACTAGTCGTCAGATATGCAGTCCCAACAATAATCATCGGAGCAACCTTCTCACTCTTCGGCGTTGCAGGCTACGTGATTTGGGGCAGGAGAGTGGAGGCCCTAGCAAGGTTCTCTGAACTGAGCAGCCTTCTCCCCGGGTCCGATGACGACGACATCGTCTTCTGAACTACTTGGCCATCCACCAAGGCAGAGGTATAGACTCACTTCCAGCAACAAAGGTTCCCGAACTAGTAGCGAAATCCCTCATCAGACGATCTCTAAGAGTATCCATCATCTTCTCAGCGTGCATCGACTGGATTCGCATTCCCTGTGAGAATGCATCTAGGTCCAAGGGCCGCCGCGGGTGCCTCATCATCGCGTGAGCGAGCTGCCTCTCCTCGTATGACTCGAAACTCTCATCAACACTGGAGGATACTTTGTGCATGACTTGCTGATGTAGCGCGATAATCGAGTCCCTCTGCCTGTCCACGCTCTCCAAAGCCGCATCCAACTCTGACAGAATACCCATTGCGTCTACCATAGGGATAGTCTTCCTTGTTCCTATCCTCCCAACCACGTTCTCCAGATCGCTTGGAAGGCTTCCCGATAATCGCATACCCTTGGGCATCTTTCTATGCTCTGCCCTAAACAGATCTGGCCCTAAGTCCAATCGAATTGAAAATGACTGATTAACACGGTAAACCTTCTTCGGAGGCCCTCCTTTGTCCGATTTCTTAATTTCAGAATCTACGAACTCTGCCTCCTCCAGGACTTTCAGATGTTTGACTACCGCCTGTTGGCTTACATCGAGCAATTCAGAGAGTTGAAGCGGGTAGTGGGGCTCTTTGACCAAGTGCCTCAGGATGGCCCTCCTTGTAGGATTCTCTAAGATACTGAGTGACTCATCGAATCCTATCATCACTTACCAACTCAAGGTTGGGTAGTCAACATCCTCTAAAAACCCAATCTAGATGCTAATGTCGAACCTTACATTCCATTCATCCTTCATCCCACCGCTTCCAAGTTTCATCGCTGGGTTCCTCTTTGGGCGTTTCTGAGATCTGAATCTCAGTCACTGCGAATGGATTCGGAGCCACTTCAGAGTCCCCAATAACCGAACCCTCATTCTGGATATCGTCCAAAATCACGCTTCCATTGTCGATTATCACGAATTGGTCTGGCATCTTTCTTTTGTCCGTCCACACCATGATGGCTAGAACCACTCCAACCAGTCCGACGGGAGAACCAATGCAGCACCCTATGTAGAAAAGATACATCCAGATGTTTCCAAGTAATTTGTTTGCAGAGCCCTCATCATCGACTAGCCAAAGGTCACTATCACCGTGATTTTGCAGTGTGAAGTTACCATCCAGACTCTCGAAAACCCTCACCGGGGAGTAGACCGTGCTCTCGTCCGAACCCAGTCGGTTAGTATCCCTCAAGCCCGGCCCCCTCCCTTCCACTTCGGAACCCTCATCGTCCAATAGAGTGAGATCGGAATCTGGCGTTCCGCCATCAGATACCCTCAGAGCGGAAACCATGGCTGACTCCTCGATTCTGAAAGTGACCGACTCCCCTGGCCCCAACTTTACAAGATTGTTTGCCTCAGGATCGTATGAATCGAGTAATTCAGGCGACACCTGCCACAGAGAAACTGCCGCTATCAGGAGGAGGAACGCAGATGACGCGGTAGTAATACGCGCCCATCTCCTCCTCGCTGCAGACACAACCCCGCGTCTAGCCATTCATCTATCAGGGTTGTTTCAGTATGTGAAGCCCAGTGCTCCTAGCTTTTCCGGCAAGTAGGTGTCAGTAACGAAGTCTAGACCGTACTTGGCAAGAGACTGCTGCTCTGCCTTCTTACCAATCTCCTGCATCAACTGGATCTGCTCCTGCCACCAACCCGTTGCGAACCTGGGATCACTGAGCTCTGCATTCAGAGCATTCAGATCTTGCTTAGTCAAATCGTCGCTTGGGAGGTCATAGGCCAGGATATCATCTGCGGTGATTCCCAGATAGGTCGCTTCCTTCGTCGCCAAGTACTCAGAGATATGAGCCGTCTTTATCGCCCCATAAGCTATGCTTGCATAGATCCTAAATGACCACGGATCGCAGTCTGCGAATACCATAATCGGCTTGTTCCACTGATCGCTCATCCTCCTCATTATCCTCCTAGTCGATCTAGCCGGTTGGCCC
>MDTC01020501.1_pt1 | contig 13098 bp, 14 predicted proteins | sample 811181 | NCBI WGS metagenome assembly MDTC01 (sample SAMN05326644, study PRJNA326480) | marine metagenome | isolation source: seawater | place: Pacific Ocean: North | collected 2011 | reverse complement strand
TATTGGTCGGAGTGAGAGGATTTGAACCTCCGACTTTTACGTCCCGAACGTAGTGCTCTACCAAGCTGAGCTACACTCCGATGTCCGCAGTCTAGTTCTACGGCAATCGTGTCGCAATCATTGGCCTGGGTGCCTATTACACAATCGCGCTGTAGTGGTAACGTCAGCATTGGTGGTTTTGTGATGCAGCCGAATTGGCTGAATGGGTGGAGATCAATACATGGCGATGCAGGCTGATTCGGTAGGTTCAGATGCGGCGGTGCATTGGACGTCGCGCTTCGCGTTTTTGCTGGCGTCCGTGGGCTTTGCGGTTGGGCTGGGCAACATCTGGCGGTTTCCCTATGTCACGGGCGAAAACGGTGGGGCGGCGTTTGTGCTTGTCTACCTGTTTTGTGTGTTTGCGATTGGGGTGCCTATTTTAATGGCGGAGTTGTTTATCGGTCGCCGTGGTGGCTTGTCGCCCTCTGCCAGTATGCAATCCGTTGCAGTTGCCAGTAGCCGCAGTCGCCGTTGGGCTTGGGTAGGTTCGGCCAATCTCTTGGCGGCTTTTACCATTATGGTGACCTACAGTGTGGTGTCGGGTTGGGTGCTCAGCTACCTGTTGCGCGCATTGACTACAGGCTTTGTTGGGGTCGATGCGGCGGCGTCACAAGTGGCCTTTAATGACCTGTTGGCGGGACCTTGGCACATGCTTGCTTGGACTGTGTTGGCATTGCTGCTTACCGGCTCGATAATTTTTGCTGGGGTGCAAAAAGGTATTGAGCGCGCGGTTAAAGTGCTTATGCCGAGCTTGTTTTTACTCATGCTGCTGCTAGTTGCCTACAACATCGTAGTGGGCGGTTTTGCCGAGGCGATGGAGTATCTGTTTACGCCTGACTTTAGCAAGATCGATGCATCGACGGGTTTAGCGGCGGTGGGTCAGGCGTTTTTCTCAATCGGTGTTGCTATGGCGGGGATGATGACATTTGGGGCGTACTTGCCCAGTTCTGTCTCGATTCCTCGCGCGGCCATCACCATCGCATTCGCTGATACGGCCGTTGCTATGTTGGCGGGTCTGGTGATCTTTCCCGCCGTGTTCGCTAACGGCCTGGATCCGGCAAGCGGCCCGGGTCTTATTTTTCAGACATTACCGGTGGCGTTGGCGCAAATGCCGGGCGGGCACCTGGTCAGCATCATGTTTTTCTCGTTGCTGGCCGTGGCCGCGATTACCTCGATGGTTGGGTTGGTTGAGCCTTTGGTTCACAGGGCCCAAGAGCATGGCTGGAGTAGGCATCGCAGCACTATAACGGTGGTGTCGGCGATTGCGATCTGCTGTGTGGTCAGTGTGCTGGGCTACAATGTGTGGTCGGGCACTTTAGTCGGTAACTTTGATATCAATGGGGTTCTAGATTTCTTTGCCAATCAGATGCTGTTGCCGCTAGGTGGTCTGTTTATCGCGTTATTCGCGGGCTGGTTCGTCTCTGCAGATTTAGCGCGGCAGGAATTAAATTTAACTGAAGGGTCTGGCTGGAGGATTTGGCAAACGCTGATCCGTTGGCCGGTGCCGATTGCTATTGCGCTTATCTTTGCTGCGGGGGTCTCGAACCTTTAGGGCGAATTATCCGAGCCGGGATAAACTGTAGTGACTGAGTTGGACTAAGGCTTGGCGGTAGTCGTTGTCAGGTATGTGCTCTAAGCATTGCAGCGCTGTTTCAATTTCTTGTCTTGCGCACGCTTGGGTGTAGTCCAATCCTCCGCACTTATCAACGATGCGTAAAATGCTCGGCAGAGCCGCAACCTTCTTGTTCTCTATGGCATCGCGCACCCCGGCCTGATCGTCGGTGGCGGCATTTTGCAGGGCGTGGATAAGGGGTAAGGTCAGCTTGCCCTCGGCCAGATCATCGCCAACGTTTTTGCCCATGGATTTGCTGTCGCCGCGGTAATCTAGCCAATCGTCGAGCAGCTGGTAAGCCATACCGAAGTGCAAGCCGAATAAGCGCATGGCTTCGATTTGCTCGTCGTTTATCGCCTTCGTTCGTTGATGGGCGAGGATCGCGCCTGTATGGCTTGCGGCTTCGAACAGTAACGCGGTTTTGCAACGAATGACCTCGCGGTACGCGGTTTCATTCAAATCGCAGTTTCCGAGATTAGCGAGTTGCATGACCTCGCCTTCGGCGATGGTGTTGGTGGCCCGCGCGAGCACGGCCATGATGTCTAAGCTCCCGAGTTCCACCATTAATTGAAAGGCCCGGCTGTAGAGGAAGTCGCCGACTAAAACGCTGGGCGCGTTGCCCCATTTTTGGTTGGCTGTGGGTTTGCCGCGGCGTAAGCCAGAATGATCAACGACGTCGTCGTGCAAAAGCGTTGCGGTGTGGAGGAATTCAATGATGGTAGCAAGTGGTATGTGTTGATCTCCTGAGTAACCTAGAGCTTGGCTACTCAACAGCACCATCAAAGGCCGCAATCGTTTACCGCCGCTTTCTACGATGTAGTTGCCAATGTCCTCTACCATAGCCACGTCAGAAGACAGCTGCTGAGGGATCAGTTGGTTCACTGCACGGAACTCGTCCTGCACGAGGCCGTATACAGAACCGAGATCCGCGATTGCGTCGGCTTTGCGGCTCACCGTCGGAACAGCCGTTGCAGTATTCTGGTTCATCAACTTGAAATCTCTCTATTGGGGTCCAGTGCTATCGGTGTGAAAGCGGATGCACCCTGCTCTTGTCGCCGCCTCGAAGGTTGGCATTATAGGCTGTGGTTGGATGAATTGGCGAGTCGCGATGGGCATTTGCCGACAGCGACAAATGTATAAGCCCTCGGCGCGTTAGAGCGTTGTAATCGCCGATTTTTGTCCGTAGAATGCAGCGCCTTTTACGGCAGGGCTCGGTGGCAGCGGAGCAGTCCGCAGAGCCTGTGTTAACAGCCCTAACCGTCGTCAGTTTGCGCTAGGAGTAAAGAAATGTTTGCAGTGTTCCAAAGTGGTGGTAAGCAGCACCGCGTCTCTGAAGGGGACGTTGTAAAAGTTGAACTGGTAGACGGCGAGCCTGGTGCGGAAGTCGTGTTTGATCGTGTGTTGATGGTTGCCGATGGCGATAACGTTAATGTGGGTGCGCCCTATGTCGACGCAGGCAAAGTCACAGCAGAAGTCTTGCGCATAGATCGGGCAAAGAAAATACGCATAATTAAGTTCAAGCGGCGCAAAGATTATTTGAAGCGGCAGGGCCACAGACAGTGGTTCACTGAAGTGAAAATCACTGGCATCAGTGCTGCGTAGAACCGCAAGCAAACGGTAAGACGGTTGCTAAAACCGATAAACACGAGAGAAGACAATGGCACATAAAAAAGCAGGCGGCAGTACTCGTAATGGTCGCGATTCCGAGTCAAAACGTCTTGGAGTTAAGAAGTTCGGTGGCCAGAAAGTGGAGCCAGGCAATATCATTGTTCGACAACGTGGCACCAAGTTCCACCCGGGCGAAAATGTTGGCTGCGGTCGCGATCACACGTTGTTTGCAAAAGCGCAAGGCGAAGTTGTATTTTCGATTCGTGGTCGGCTAAGACGAAAAACTATCAGTGTGGTGCCTGCGGGACAGTAGTCGGCAGCGTTTAGCCTTGGACTCGTAAGTTGAGTCAAAGCAAGGTTTAATGAGCTCCGTAAACCCCGCTTAAGCGGGGTTTTTTGTTTTTACTCAGCGTAATTGTCAAAGAGCAAGCATGCAGTTTATCGACGAGGCAACAATTCGTGTTCAGGCCGGCAAGGGTGGTAATGGCTGCCTCAGTTTTCGGCGCGAAAAATACGTGGAACGTGGCGGTCCTGACGGTGGCAATGGCGGTGATGGAGGCGACGTTTTTCTGCTTGCTGATGAGGCGTTGAACACCTTGATTGATTTTCGCTACCAACCGTCTTACCAAGCGCGCAACGGTCATGGCGGAGGCAGTCGCAACAAAACTGGGGCTGCGGGTGAAGCCATCTATGTAAAAGTTCCTATTGGCACAACGGTGGTGGACGAAGAAACACAGGACGTCCTTGGCGATCTAAGTATGGTTGGGCAGACCCTGAGAGTGGCAGCCGGTGGTGGCCGTGGTCTAGGCAATGCGGCCTTTAAATCCAGTACCAACCGCGCACCACGACGCACCACCCCGGGTAAATCTGGCGATATTCGGCGTCTGCGCTTGCAGTTAAAGTTACTGGCAGACGTTGGGCTGCTGGGATTGCCAAATGCCGGCAAGTCGACCTTGATTGGTCAGGTTTCGGCGGCCAATCCGAAGGTTGCGGATTATCCGTTCACGACTTTGGCGCCCAGCTTGGGCGTTGTGCGTATCGCTGCGGACGCCAGTTTTGTCATGGCAGATATTCCTGGCTTGATCGTAGGTGCCGCCGAGGGCGCCGGTTTGGGCGCACAGTTTTTACGTCATTTGTCGCGTACACGGGTGCTGTTACATTTAGTTGACGTGGCACCTGAGGACGCCAGTGACCCGGTCGACAATGCGTTGGCCATTGAAGCCGAACTTATGCAGTACAGTGAAGCCTTGTCGGAGCGGCCGATTTGGATCGCGCTGTCGAAGGTCGACCAACTGCAGGCTCCAGACCTAGACGCAATGCTTGAAGAATTTGCACTCATGTTTCCGGATCGACCGATTTATGCGGTCTCGGCACTGGCCGACATTGGGTTACCGGAGCTTTGTCAGGACCTTATGGGCGCGCTGCAAGAGCAAATCCACCTTGCCGCAGAAGATGCTACGTTTGCCGAGCAGCAAAAACAGCTCGAAGAACGTATCAGTGCGGATGTTTGGGCCCACTCTGAACGCATGCGACAACGACGACGTGATGGGGTACCGAACACAGAACAGCTCGATCAAATAGACGACTTTGACGACGCAGACGCGACCGAGGTGCTGTATGTCCGAGATTGAAACCACAAATCTGACGCGGCGTATCCTCAGTAACTGCAAGCGCGTGGTGGTAAAAGTAGGCAGCTCCTTGCTGACGGGCCCAGATAATGGCCTGCAGGTAACGAAAATAGACGCTTATGCTACGCAGATTGCCCAATTGTCTGCAGCCGGGTATCAGGTCATTTTGGTGTCCTCTGGAGCGGTGGCGGCGGGGTGTTTGCGTCTAGGCTGGAGTGAGCGGCCGCAACAAGTGCATTTGCTGCAAGCGGCCGCGTCGGTGGGTCAGATGGGACTTGTGCAGAGTTACGAGAGCACGCTGCGCAACTATGGTTGCAGTACGGCGATGATCATGCTGACGCATGACGATTTAGCAGATCGCCAGCGGTATTTGAATGCGCGCGCAACAGTTAATGAATTGTTGTCTTTGGGTGTGGTGCCGGTCATAAACGAAAACGATACCGTCGCCACTGATGAAATCCGCTTTGGCGACAACGATACCCTTGCCGCGCTGGTGACCAATCTGATTGAAGCAGATCTATTAATTATTTTGACAGATGTAGAAGGGCTGATGGATGCGGATCCGCGCACCGATCCCAGCGCTAAGAGAGTTGACATGGCTGTATCGACGGATCCGGCTCTCACGGCACTTGCCGGTGAAAGTGTCGGGGCACTAGGACGTGGGGGCATGGTGACAAAGATTCGAGCGGCGCGTTTGGCCGCTCGGTCCGGCGCGCACACGATGATCGCTTCGGGTGATGCAGATGACGTGCTGCAAAAGCTGATATCACAGCACGATATAGGTACTTTACTGGCTGCCGAGGTGACCCCAATGACCGCGCGTAAGCGTTGGATTGCCGGTCAGTTGCGCGCCAAAGGCGACTTAGTCATTGATGCCGGTGCGGCGGCAGCGTTGCGGCAACAAGGGGTGAGTCTGCTCGCCGCGGGTTTGGTCGAGGTTCAGGGTGATTTTTTGCGTGGCGACGTTGTGCGTTGCGTCACCGCCCAAGGCGAACCGGTTGCCCAAGGTTTAGTTAACTACGCCAGCAGTGAAGCCAATCTAATACGAGGATTGAGCAGCGATAAGTTCGGCGGGGTCATTGGCTACGCAGCAGAGCCGGAACTTATGCACCGAGACAACTTGGTGCTGCTCTAGCGGGGTGCTATGCCGTGCTGCTCAGCGCTTTGACTTTCTTAGTAAGGCGAGACTTATGACGAGCAGCTTGGTTTTTATGCATGATGCCTTTAGTAACCATTTTATCGATCATGGGCAATGCCAGAACCAAAGCGCCACTCGCAGTCTCGGCATCTTTGGCTTCTACCGCACCAAGAACTCGCTTAATGTAGGTGCGCACAGTGGAGCGCTGGCTAGCGTTATGCGCGCGGCGTTTTTCGGACTGGCGAGCGCGTTTCTTTGCTTGCGGACTGTTAGCCAAGGAGATCTCCTGAAGCGCAAAAAAATGAGGCGGCAATATGCCGCTAGGGTGTGCGGATGTCAACCTGCGTGTGCAGCTTATAGTGAGTCGGTCCTGAGATAAAAGCATGAATTCAGCGGAAACCGAGGCGTCTAGACCGACGTCAGATAACATGGCGCGGCAGGGTGGTGTTGTAGCGAGCATGACGCTGCTGTCGCGGATAAGTGGTTTGGCGCGTGATGTGGTGTTGTCCTATCTGTTCGGAGCCTCGCAGGTTGCGGACATGTTTTTTGTCGCGTTGCGCATTCCCAATTTTTTCCGTCGGTTGTTTGCCGAAGGTGCCTTCAGCCAGGCCTTTGTACCGGTGCTTATACAACACAAGGCCGCAGGTCGGGCGCAGTTGTTGAGTTTTATTGGGTCGTTATCTGGGTTGTTTGCGTCGGCGCTTGCGCTTTTCGTAGCCCTTGGGGTGCTCTTCGCTCCGGCGTTAACAGCCCTATTTGCGCCCGGTTTCCTGGATCAGCCGGATGTATATCGGCAAACCAGCGAGTTGGTGCGTATTACCTTTCCCTATCTTGGGTTGATCTCTTTGACCGCGTATGCGGCGGCGCTGCTTAATGCTCACGGCCGTTTTGCATTGCCCGCGGCAACCCCAGTGCTGTTGAACATAAGCTTAATGTTGGCAGCGGCTGTAGCAATTTTTGGATGGGTTGATGCGCAACCTGTGGTGATTGTGGCCTGGGGTGTAATGGCGGCCGGTATTGCACAGCTGCTTGTTCAATTGCCAACGTTAGGTCGGCTTGGGCTGTTACCGCGGCCTAATTTGGATACCAAACAAGAGGGTGTGCGGCAGGTCGGAAAATTACTTTTGCCTGCCGTGTTTGCTGCGTCGGTCGCTCAAATTAACGCGCTGGTAAATACGATATTAGCGTCGACTTTGGTGTCTGGCAGCATCGCTTGGTTGTATTACGCGGATCGGCTGCTTGAATTACCCGTTGGTCTGGTTGCAGTGGCGTTGGGTACGGTGATCCTACCGCACCTCTCAAGCATGGTGGCGCGCAACGATCGGCCGCGCTTTAACGCGACACTGGACTGGGGTCTGCATTTGGGTCTTATGTTGGCGTTGCCCGCAGCGGTCGGCTTATGGCTCCTCGCTGAGCCTTTGGTGGCGGTGATGTTTACCAGTTTTGGCGGTGCTATGACCGAACATGATGTGCGTATGGCCGCAGCGGCGCTAGAAATGTTTGCGGTGGCGCTGCCGGGATTCGTGTTGGTTAAGGTGCTGCAGCCGGCTTTTTTTGCGCATCAGGATACCCGCACCCCGTTTCGCTATGCAGTTGTAGCGGTCGCAGTAAACCTCACGGGCAGTCTGGCGACCTTCACTTGGATGGGGCATGTTGGTCTGGCTCTGGCTACGGCCTTATCCGCGTGGTCTCAGGCGCTGTTGTTGTTCTATGGCCTTGTGTCTAAAGGCCACTATCAGATGGGTAGGCAGTTGCTGGTTTGGGGATTGCGTGCAGTGCTGTGTTCGGGGCTGTTGGCGGTGGGATTGTGGTACTTCTCACCAACGGATATGCAGTGGTTAAAAATGTTGCCGTCGTATCGCGCTGGGTGGCTTGGCTTGATGGTGACTGCTGCCGTTTTGGGGTATGGGCTGGTGTTGTTTTTATTCGGTTTGCGACCTAAACATTTGCGCAATCAGGGCGCTACTTTGTGACGAATCCGTCGCCTCCCAACAGATAAATACGCCTATACTTGACGTATGGAAATTATCTCTGGGTTGCACAATCTTCGACCGCGCCATAAAGGCTGCGTGTTGACCATTGGCAACTTTGATGGCGTGCATCGTGGCCACCAGCGGTTGATCGATCATCTGCAAGCGCAGTCTCAGAAAATGCAATTACCGACTACGTTGATGACGTTTGAGCCTCAGCCCCGAGAATTTTTTGCCGGTGCCGTGCTGCCGGCGCGACTTACCCGTTTTAGAGAAAAAGTTCATTTACTTGAGCGTACAGGGTTGGATCGGCTGCTCTGTGTGCCCTTTAACGAGCAAACATCGCAGATTCCTGCAGAGTGGTTCGCTGAGGAATTTTTGACAGAATTGGTTGGTGCGCAGTATGTGGTGATCGGTGACGACTTTCGTTTTGGCCATGCGCGTAAGGGCGACTTTCAGTTATTGCAAAATACCGGCGCGCGATTGGGCTACGAGGTTATTTCCGTTGACACCGTGTTGCAAGGTGGCGATCGCGTCAGTAGTACCCTAGTGCGTTCTACTCTCTCGGCCGGAGACTTCGCTAAAGCGGCGGAGTTGTTAGGTCACGAATATTTCATCATGGGCCGAGTGGTTTACGGTCGTCAGTTGGGTCGTCAGTTAGGTGTGCCCACCGCGAACGTGAAGCTGCAACGCTATCGTGCAGCGCTACAAGGTGTTTATTGTGTGACGGTCGACGGTGTGACTGAGGACGATCGCTCGGTCCAAGGCATTGCGAACATTGGCGTACGACCGACTGTGGATGGTAAAGAGCCCCTGCTGGAGGTGCATGTTTTCGACTTTTCGGATGACTTGTATGGGCGGCGCATTCGAGTGACGTTTAAGCACAAATTGCGCGACGAACAAACCTTCGCTTCGGTGGATTTACTGAAGCAACAAATCGACGCAGATTTGCTCAGCGCGCGTCGTTGGTTTGCAGAATCGGCTTTAGTGCTGGATTAAAGGACTCATGAGTGAGCTAGCGCCCGGCCATGGCCCCGTTTCACCAGAGCAAATCCGTAGCAATTTGTTGCGTTGGATGCCGCTTGCCGTCGTGGTTGCCGGATTGGATCAGGCGACCAAGGCTTGGGTCACATCGCTACTGGTGCATGGCGAGCGTATACAGGTATTGCCATTTTTTGCTTGGGTGCGTTGGCACAACGAGGGTGCTGCATTTTCGTTTTTAGCGTCGGCCGGCGGTTGGCAACGGTGGTTTTTTATTCTGTTGGCCTTAGCTTTTTCGGTTTACGTGGTCTGGGAACTGGCGCGGTTGAGTTATCGCGAGCGTCATCTTGGAGCGGTATACGGGCTGATTCTTGGCGGTGCTGTGGGTAACGTAATTGATCGTATCGTGCATGGGCATGTTATCGATTTCGTGCTATTGCATTACCAGCAGCACATTTTTCCGGCGTTTAATGTGGCGGACTCGGCGCTATTTTGTGGCGTGGTTTTGTGGGCAATTCTGTTGTTTCAACAATTTCGCCAGGACCGAGCTGATCAACGAGACGCGCCCGAATAGAGCACTAGTTACCAGAGAATCGTAAATACATGGTTAAGGATAGTATTTGTGCCTGATCTGATTGCTTCCTCAGGGGATGAGTCAAAAGCGAGTGTGCGCGAAGGGTCACGCATCACTATGCATTTTGCCCTGCTGTTGCCGTCGGGTGAAGAAATCGACACAACGCGCCGCGGCCAACCGGCGACACTCACCTTGGGTGATGGCAATCTTTTGCCTGGATTTGAAACGGTGCTCATTGGGATGCGCGAAGGTGATGACGCACAGATAACCGTGCCGGCCGCAGAAGCGTTTGGCGAGCGTAATCCCGCTAATGTGCGTGTTATGCCGCGAGATCGTTTTGCCGACTTTAGTCCCGACCAGGCGTTGGAGCCGGGTTTGATGATCTCATTTCAAGCCCCCGATGGAGAATTGCCTGGGGTGGTGACCGAGGTTTATGCGGAAACTGTGCAGATTGACTTCAATCACCCTCTTAGCGGTAACGACATAATTTTCGATGTGTCAATTTTGCGTGTTGAAAACGCCTAGGTCGGTCAGTCGCATTGCAGCTGTTTGCCGTTTTGATTTTCATAAATGCCGTCGCGATCCCGGTATTTTGCCGCGTATAAGCGGCCTGGGTAATCTAGCGTAATTTGCCGTGTGAGTTCTGCTGTTACAGGTGTGCTGCAGAACAAGAAATTGCCGTTTTGCCAGTCAGTGAGTCCTTGAGCGGTAAACCTTAGATACGAACGGTTACGGAATGCGCGCCAACGTACGGTTGCGTTTTTGAAGCCAGCAAGTTGACCAATCACCGTATCATTTGCGTCCGGTTTGCGATTGCTATTGTGGTCGGTGAAGGCCATCACGCCGAGGTGCCACTCATTGCGTTTGCCACACGTGCTCGCGTCCAACATAGCCCGGCGTTGGGTGCGGATTGGACAAACAATGACCTCAACTCGCTGCACCACGGCGGCGTTGTGTGCGCTCAAGAGCAGACTCATGAATGCTTTTTGCAATCCGTCCATGTGTTGCTTTTGGGTTTGCTCAGTAATGCCATGCAGGGCGAATCCGCCCAGCAGCAAAATCACAGACAAAACCACTAACAGTTCCAAAAGCGTGAATCCGCGGTTGCGGATTGTTGCGGGTAAACCGATGTTCATCTGCACCAGAGCTTAACGGCTGGTGCACGCTATAAAGATTCGCTAATCGCGTATTTGCTGGTGCGCGTACAGCTATTCGGCGGGTGCGAAGATAGTAATTGGTGGTGGCGCTTCTGGTTTGTCGAGGATGCCAAGGGTCATGATATTGGCCCAAGACCGATCTCTATTGCGTATGCGTTCGGCCAATACAAAATTGCCTGCATCATCAAAATTTTCGTATTCGGGGTGGTTAAGTGCCAGCACGCGGAGCGCTCGGTTGGCCTCCTCTTTGAGATCGAGTTTCCAGTTGCACTCCACTAAGGTCGCCAACGCGTCGTCACGAGCCTCACTATCGGGGTAGTTTTCTAAAACGAATCTCGCACGGTTGCTCGCTGCGATATAACCGCCACGACGCATGTAAAAGTCCGCAACAGCAAGCTCTGAGCGGGCCAACACATTTCTCAAGTGGACCATGCGTTGTTGCGCGTCGGGCGCGTATTGGCTGTCAGGAAAGCGATTAAGAAATACCCCAAAATCTGCATAGGCCTCGCGCAAAGGCGCCATGTCGCGCCGTGCAGGGTCCTGAGACAGCAGGCTGTCGAGCAGGTTATTACTGTCTCGATAAGCGGAGAGCCCCTTCAAGTAATAAGCGTAATCGACGCTGTCATGCCCAGGGTGCAGGCGAATAAACCGGTCTGCGCCAGCGCGAGCGCCTTCCAAGTCATAGGTCATATAGCGGGCGTAGATGAGTTCCAGCTGCGCTTGCTCGGCAAATTGGCCGAATGGGAATCGAGCCTCTAATAACTCCAATTGCTCAATTGCGCTCGTATGGTTAGAGCTGCGGAGAGACCTTTGTGCACGGGCATAGACCTTTTGCTCGGTGGTCTCTATTTCTTCGATGTCTTGTTGTTCTTCGTCGCCGAAAAATGGCATCCAACTGCAGGCACTGAGTGACAGGCAAAATAGGAGGGTTACCGATATTTGTTGCAGTGTTTTGACAAAAAAAGCACCAGCGTTTTCTTTAAGGATCATATTGAAAGCCATGAATGTGCGTGCACAAGGATAAGCGGAGGCCCGACGGCCTTACAGAGTCGCTATTTTTACCAAATTCGGTAGGGTTGCAAGCCAAATGAGCCGTATTGAACAAAAATCTCAAATTCCTTTGGAACAAGGCGGCCAACGTGTCGACAAAGTTGCAGCCTACTTATTTACTGATTTTTCTCGAGCCGAGTTGTCGGGTTGGATTCAGCAAGGTGCGCTGACCCTTGATGGCGAAGTCGTTAAACCCAAGCACAAAGTATTGGGCGGTGAGTGGCTGCACCTGCAAGCGTTGCAAAGCAGCGATGAAATGTGGGAGCAGGCAGAAGAGATAGCGCTGAACGTTGTCTACGAAGACGATGATGTGCTTCTGATTAATAAGCCGCCTGGGCTTGTCGTGCACCCGGGCGCGGGTAATCGCTCGGGTACGCTGGTCAATGGCTTGCTCAATTATCGACCTGCATTACATACCTTGCCGCGCGCCGGTATCGTGCACCGTTTAGACAAAGACACCAGTGGCATCATGGTGGTTGCGGCCTCTCAGCTTGCGCTGCGGGTGCTGGTGGAGAGCATCCAACAGCGGCAGGTGCAGCGCAGCTATGTCGCCCTGTGTGAGGGCGTTATGATCGCTGGCCAAGATGTTGATCGGCCTATTGGCCGTGATCCAAAACATCGTACCCGACAAGCAGTACGCGATGACGGCAAACCGGCTTTAAGCCACATTCGCGTGCGCGAGCGGTATCGAGCACATTCGATGGTGGATGTGCAGTTAGCGACCGGGCGCACCCACCAAATCCGCGTGCACATGCAAAGCATAGGATTTCCATTGGTTGGCGATGGCCAATATGGCTGGAGGCGCATTGTGCCGCGAGGGGCAGATGCGACTACGATTGCGACCGTACATGGCTTCTCTCGACAAGCTCTGCATGCCGCAAAATTGCGGTTTCAGCATCCCCGTTCTGCCGAGACTATGAGTTTTAGCGCCGCGTTGCCGGACGACATTGTTCAATTGGCCCGGGTGTTGGCTGATGACGCAGATTAACTACCCCAGCACTCCAGCCGAGTGGGCGTTGCCGCAGGACAATCTGATCGGGCTGACGACTACAAAGAAAGGTTTGCACGGCAAAGACGGCACTATGACGGTGTCTCCGGCCGGGCCCAATAATCGTAAAAGTCTGCGTGAGGCGCTAGCACAGGCCAATAATGGTCGGGGTGCTGTTGTTCAATGGATTCAGCAAACTCATGGTATCGCCCATATTTACGCGTCTGCGACGAGCACAGATAAAGTGCCCGCTGCTGACGCCGTGTGGACGGATCAACCGGGCGTTGCGCTGGCCATTCAAACCGCAGATTGTGTGCCGGTCTTGTTGGCGCATCGTCAGGGCGAGCTGGTCG
>MDTC01211376.1_pt1 | contig 13100 bp, 14 predicted proteins | sample 811181 | NCBI WGS metagenome assembly MDTC01 (sample SAMN05326644, study PRJNA326480) | marine metagenome | isolation source: seawater | place: Pacific Ocean: North | collected 2011 | reverse complement strand
CTGGTAAACTACCATTAAACAGAAAAACCTCCACATAAGTAGGGGTTTTCGACTGCGGAGAGGGAGCGATTCGAACCCTCGAAGAGGCTATAAACCCCTTACTCGCTTAGCAGGCGAGCGCCTTCAGCCACTCGGCCACCTCTCCAAATTTAAGGCTGATTAATAACAAATTTTACAACATAATTATAAAGCATGAAATTAAAATAGGAATAACATTTATATTTTTTCCTTAAAAATAATTGATGAGATTTTTTTTATTAATTTTTTTAAGCCCGCCCCAGATAATGAAGAGATTTTAATTATATCTTCTTCAATTTTTCTCCATCCTGCTGACTCCTGGAATTTCAAATCATTTTTAGTTTGACATATTATTACTGGTTTTATTCTTAAATCAGCATTATAGCGGTAAATTTCATTTTTAAGTATTTGATATGTTTTTTCCGGATTAGGATCTTGCGAGTCAATCATAAATACTAATATTTTATTTCTTTCTATGTGCCTTAAAAATTGATACCCTAATCCTTTACCTTTACTTGCTCCCTCAACTATTCCTGGAATATCAGCTATTACAAAAGAACTGTATTCCTTATACTTTACGATACCTAGTTTTGGTTCTAATGTTGTGAAGGGATAATTAGCTATTTTTGGCCGCGCGGATGACAATTTAGAAAGTAGAGTGGATTTACCAACATTTGGAAACCCAACTAACCCAACATCAGCTAAAACCTTTAGTTCAATTTCAAATATTCCTGTTTCTCCTTCTTTACCAGGTTGAGATTTTCTAGGTGCTTGGTTAGTTGATGTTTTGTAGCGAATATTCCCATGTCCTCCTCTTCCACCTTTACATAGAATAAAAGAGAAATTATCTTCTGTAAGGTCAATGACAATATTTGAAGTTGTTTTTTCTCTAATTAGTGTTCCTACAGGAACTTTTATAATGATGTCTTGCCCCGATTTTCCAGTTTTCCTTGATCCTCCTCCATTACTGCCATCTTCAGCTTTGTATTTCTTTTGATATCTTATATCTTGAAGTGTATGCAGATTGGAATCGGTAGTAAAAATTATGTTTCCTCCTCTTCCACCATCTCCACCATCAGGTCCCCCTTTTGGAACAAATTTTTCTCTTCGAAAATGAACGGAACCTGAACCACCTTTTCCTGCACAGAGTTCAACTTCTGTGAAATCAATAAACATCTTTATGGTTGATTTTTAAGTATATTCAAAAAATAACAATGAAATTTTCAATCCAAAACAAAGGTAGAACACCAATTATTAACAAGAATGATTAGTATTTATTAAGTTGAATAAGTTAATCCATATTACTTACAATTTCGTTGCCAAACTCAGAGCATTTAAGTTTTTTTGCCCCTTCCATTAATCGGTGAAAATCATAAGTGACCTGTTTTCTAGAAATAGCACCCTCAATACCCCTTACAATCAAATCCGCAGCCTCCTTCCAGCCTATGTATTCTAACATCATAGCACCGGATAAAATAACAGAGCTAGGATTAACTTGATCTTTACCAGCATATTTGGGTGCTGTACCATGAGTCGCTTCAAAAATTGCATGTCCAGTGGTATAATTTATATTGGCTCCTGGAGCAATTCCAATTCCACCAACTATTGCAGCCAAGGCATCTGATATATAATCTCCATTTAAATTTAATGTGGCAATAATATCATATTCCGAAGGTCTTAAAAGTATCTGTTGTAAAAAGGCGTCTGCAATTACGTCTTTCACAATAAATTCATGATTCTGTTTTCTCACCACTTGCCAAGGACCCCCATCTAAATCTTCAGAACCATAATGTTCTTTCGCAATTTCATAACCCCAATCTCGGAATGCACCCTCTGTGAATTTCATTATATTACCTTTATGTACTAATGTAACAGATTTTCTTTTTTGTTTAATTGCCTCATCAAAAGCAGCTTTAACGAGTCTTGAGGTTCCTTCTTTTGAAACTGGCTTTACACCTAAACTTACTGTATCAGGAAAACGAATATTGGTTACACCCATTTCTTCAATTAAAAACTTCTTAACTTTATCTAAATCTTTTTCTCCTTGCATATATTCTATACCAGCATATATATCTTCTGTGTTTTCTCTAAAAATCACCATATCAACTAAACCAGGTTTTTTAACAGGAGAAGGAACACCTTCAAACCACCGAACGGGTCGAACGCAAGCGTATAAATCTAATTTTTGTCTTAATGCTACATTCAGAGACCTAATTCCTCGCCCAACAGGAGTGGTTAGGGGTCCTTTTATGGCGATCAGGTGATTAGATATCAAATCAAGAGTTTTTTGCGGTAACCACTCTCCTTTTTGATTAAATGCTTTTTCGCCTGCGAGTATCTCTATCCAATTAATTTTTTTAGTGCCTCGGTATGCCTTGTTAACTGCATGATCAAAAACATTTACGGAGGCATTCCAAATATCAGGTCCTATTCCATCTCCTTCAATATATGGGATAACAGGATTATTTGGAACATTTAAAATACCATTTTCCATCGTTATAGTTTGTGATCTGCTCATGAAATTTTTGCTCCTTTTGCGCTACTATTCTTTTTTTTCTTGGTTTTTGCCTCAGAATTATCGGATTTAGATTTTTTATTATCACTTTTTTTATTTTTATAATCTGTTAGATAAAAGCCTGAACCTTTAAATATTAAGCCAGTTCCACCGCTAATAATTCGTTCAACATTACAACTTTTCTGCTCGCAATCTGGACGAGTTCTAAGTGAGGGACTTGACATTGATTGGAAGTATTCAAACCTTTCTCCGCATTCTTTGCACTTATAATCGTATGTGGGCATAAACAACTAAATATATCTAAAATTAACAGCCATTAGTTTAGATCATTTTAATTAGAAAATTTAGAAAATAATGCTTCTTGAACGCAGTCAGGGACAAAAGCAGAGACATCACCTCCATTTTTTGATACATCTTTTACAACAGATGAGTTCAAATGAATAAATTTTTCATCTGGCATCATAAATAAAGATTTAATTTCTCTCTTAAGGTGAAAATTCATCATAGCCATTTGAAATTCAAATTCAAAATCACTAACATGCCTTAAACCCCTAATGATGGCGCAATGACCTTTGCTTGAAGCATATTCAACCACTAAACCATTGAAGAAATTAACTATTATATTTCTTTGACTTTTTACTGAATTTTTAATCAAATAAACTCTTTCTTCAACTGAAAAAAGTGTTTTTTTTTCTGGATTAACAGCCACAACAAATTCTAACTGGTCAAAAAGATCAGCTGTTCTAATTGCAATATCAATATGTCCGTTATGAATAGGATCAAATGTCCCAGGATATAATATTTTTCTCATTTATTTTCCCATTTTAAAATTCTTGTTTGTCCAAAATCACGCAAAGTGCAATTCAAAAATGGAGATTGATTTTTATCACATTCAACAATCAGTATACCATTTTCACTTAGATGTTTAAATGCTACATTTACAAAATAGAATAAATCGTAGCTTCCATAGGGAGGATCAGCATATATTAAATCATATGAAGAACAATTTTCTAGAAATTTAAATACATCTTTTTGGAAAAAGTTATAGTTTGGTCCTTTGATTATTTTTGCATTTTCTCTAATTAGCTTCATAGAATTATAATTATTTTCTACGAAAGTTATAGATTCTGCCCCTCTGCTTGCAGATTCAAAACCTATGATACCTGTTCCAGAAAATAAGTCACAGACTGATCTGAAATTAAAAAACCTAAGTGAATCAAATATGCTTTTCCTCACTGAAGATTTTGTAGGTCGGTAAGAAAGTTTTTTACTGGTTCGTATTTTAATTGTTCTGTAAATCCCGGATATAATTTTCATTTAATCTTCTAGAATAGAAATGTAAAACCCTGCCTTTGGATTAGGTCTATCGGTTTTATTAAACAAAACAAATTTTCTCAGAAGAATATCATCATTTAATTTTGCAACAATAGCACTCGCTGACAAAATATCAGCTTTTCCTTTTACCCACAATAATAATGGCCCATATATTTGATTTCTAGTGTAGACTTGTTCAAAATATTTAAGATTGTAATCTGTTAAGGTTGTATCAAGTTGGACCATTAAATCTATCTTGTTGATTTTCCCATCACTGAGATATTCTTCGGCCGTAGGCAATTCAAAACTATAGTACCACAAGAAAATTGTGCTGTCGCTTCCTGTAGCCTCGACAGTAAATGAAGTTGGATCTAATCCCAATATATTTTCTATGTTTGGATTGGTACCACTCAAATATTCTAGACTCAAAAATGATTTTGTAATAGTTAAACCATTGTACCTATTTAAATCTGTTTGAGTCAATAATCTGATGATCGCACTCGAAATAGCGCGAGATTCTTTAATTAAATCTAATGGCGGTGCATTATTTTGAGTATTGGTCAAATTGTCAATTCCTGAACGCTCGATTTTAAAGTTTTTACCAAATCCAAAAAAATTGCTATTTATTTGATCTTGAAGCCGCAAAAAATTAAAACCAATAAAACATGTAACAATGATAAGAACCGCAAAAGCATATCCAGTTAGACTAGTGGCAGTTTTTTTATTTTGGTCTGGAGTATTTTTATCTAAATCTTTTTGGTCATTGACTTTTACTTTATCATCAGCTAAATCCTTTTTATCGTTTAATGTCTTTACATCTATTGCATTTTTTTCTTTAGAAGATTGAATCTCGGAAAGAACTTCATCAAAAAAGAACTCGATTATTCCTTCGTCACCAAAAAAATTAAAAGAAAAATTAATTGCATGGTTTGATTTAAGCTCAGAAAGTATATTTGCCTCATAAAATGGCAAACTTCTAATTTTAGTGTCCAATTTTATATTCTCAAATGGAATACTTGATCTAAAATCCGATAATTCCCATGCGTTTTTAGCTTGACGACCTAGTTTTTGGCCGCAAAAAATAGGGATTCTTTCTTCATTATTTTGATCGAACCCAAGGGCAGAAAAGATATTGTCTACAGAATTACCGGTGCTTGATATAAGACGAGGAATTCCACCCGAAAATGCAATGGTACCAATTTCAAAAATATTATTCTGTAATTTTAAAAATAAATATTTATTACCTTTCCTAGAAATCACAACTGATTCGGCCTCTTCCTTCCCATCAATATACAATGAACTCAAGGGCCCCATCCAATAAGGGTTACCCCCCATTTCGGCTATTGAAAGCTTTAAATTTCTAATCAAAGATCTTGAAATAGTACAGATGTGAATATTTTCTTTTGAAGGATAGTATGTTTGTCCGAAGAGGTATACTGAGTTTTGTTGATGTCTCCCTTTTTGATTATCCATCCATTTTATATATTCCATATGTTCACCATAAGATAAATCATTTTCTATATCTAGAACTGAATGTTCTACAAAATGATCGGGAATTCCAACAACAACTTTTTCACCAGAAAAATTTAATATTTCCTGAGCTTTTCTTAAAGACGAGGAAAGTAAATTGGTTAACCCTGCTTCATCATAAAGAGACTCATTAATAGATTGGGTAAGATCAATTTTTGAGACCCCTTCCATGGGAGAGTTCTTAAGATTTTCGTCCCATTTACCTATTAAAAGAAATGAATCTGAAATAACTAAACCAACCATAAGAAAATGGCTATATCAATCCCAACTTTTTCTTCCGTCCTTTATGAATCCATGATTCTCTGCTTTAAATGTAAAGAGAACATAATACCTTTCAATAATTGGAATCTCAATCGGACTAGAAATAGTGAGGGATGAGCCATCTTCACTAATTTCCGAATTGTATGGTTTATTTGTCAAAGGGCAGAAATAGTTTATTGAATCTGGTATATATGTCCTATAGTACTCAAAAGCTTGAATTCGTGTGTTAGGTTCTTCTTTTAAAATACTTTTAAAATTTGGCATACTTTCATAGTTAACAAGTTCTTTTTTTTGAATAAAGGAAGTATCATCACGTCCTAACTCTTCGGAATACATATTTATTTGCAGGATAGTATCAAGAACAGTATCTTTCCTAAAACTTTTAATTCCAAAAGTGGTATCATATTCAAAACCATATGATTGATTTACGCTAATTAAATACTTTTCATTGTTTAATAATAAAGTTTGCTCTCCAAAAAAAAGCGAATCAGCAATAGTAGAATCCCTAACTGCGTTTACTACCTCCATAGCTTCCAAAAAGGATGAGGAGTACTGTCCAGTTAACCTGCTGTAGAATGTTTGTATATCGTACATATTTTGCATCCTAGAACGACTTTCTTTTTCGTAAAAAGACTCATCCTCCCATATGGCCACAGGTACATAAATGACAACAATCAGTAAAAACATCGCTGAGATTATTAAAATTTCCAATGCATCTGTTTTATTCTGCTGATCCATGTCCAATGATAATTTGACTTTAAAGTATTAAAGTAACTTACTTTTTCTAAAAAATGAAATCGAAATAGTTACTATTAAGATTTTGCTATCAAAAATAGCGGATTCTAAAAAACAATCCAATTAATATAATAGTCTATAGTTCAATTTTTCTAAAAGGATTTTCAACAGGATATAAATTATTATTTAGTTCACTAATCAATCCTTTAGAAGGCCTTGATAATTTTCTTGGGGTATCAATCTGCACTTTTACAAGTTGATCACCATAGTGTTTGCTTCTGATCCTTGGAAAACCTTTCCCTTTTAATCTTAAAATTTGTCCAGACTGAATTCCCTTTGGAATTTTTAATCCTACCTTACCATCTAAGGTTGGGATTTCTATCTTTCCACCAAGCACTGCTAAAGGAAATGAGATATGTAATTCAAGGATTACATTTTCACTATCTCTTACAAAATATTGATGATCTTTCTCCTCGAACACAATAACAAGATCTCCTGATACACCTGACAAATTTTGATTTCCTTGCCCACCCATGGTCATATAATTTCCTTCTTCAACTCCAGCAGGTATTTTTATTTTTATGGTTTCTTCCTTTCTAATCATTCCATCCGGCCCGACTCCTGAAGGTCTATTACCCACCACTTTTCCCGATCCTCCACAATGAGGGCAGACTGATGCAGATCTCATTTGACCTAATATTGTATTTTGTACCGTTGTTACCTGACCTGAACCATTACATGTAGGACAAGTTTTTAATTCCACTCCTTTCGAAAGAACAGATCTTTTTAGTTTAATTGTTTTTTCCAAACCTTTGGCTATTTCCTCTAAGGAAAGTTTCATTTTAATTTTTATATCAGATCCACCCGATCTTGATTTTCGATTATTAGACCCTCCACCAAAAATACTTTCAAAGGGGCTTCCTCCAAATATATCACCAAACTGAGAAAATATATCATCCATACTCATGTGGATACCACCTCCAGAAAAACCGCCTTGCCCAGATGCATCACCCATTCCCACGCCAGCATGCCCAAATTGATCATATCTTGCCCGTTTATTATTATCACTTAAAACGGCGTATGCTTCTGCGGCTTCTTTAAACTTTTTCTCAGCATCTTTATTATCTGGGTTTTTATCGGGGTGGTATTTTAAAGCAAGCTTACGGTAAGATTTTTTAATTTCATCCTGGCTTGCATTCTTCGTAACACCGAGTATATCGTATAAGTCTTTCATTTTTTATTTACGATAACTTTCGCATGTCTAATCACCTTATCTCGATAGTTATAACCTTTTTCAAAAACATCTAGGATTACATCGTTATCAAAGCTTTCATCTTTCTGTGTCAGCATTGCCTCGTGTATATCGGGATCCATGATTTCTCCCTTATCTCCAAACTGTGTAATTTCAATACTTTCAAAATATTTTTGTACTTTAGAATTAACTAACATAATTCCTTCTTTCAATAACTTTTTAGAGCTTTCTTTGGTACTTATCAATCTATTTATATCATCTAAAATTGGCAAAAAACCTTTTATTACACTTTCTCCCTCATATTGAAGGAGTCTAGAAATTTCGTCAGACTTTCTCCTCCTGAAATTTTCAAACTCAGCTTTTAAACGAAGATGTTTATCTTTAAGATTATTTAACTCTAATTCAATTGTTTTATAATCGTTTTTTGTATCTAAATCTTTTTTTATTGTTTTTTTAATGGTTTTTTCTTTTTTTTTCTTTTTATTTTTTATCACTACTTCCTCAAAATCATAGAATTGTTAATAATTAGATTTAAAATTTACTTTAAATATATTTATAAGAAAATTATTCGGTTTTTAATTATTTAAGAAAATTAGATACGGCTCGATAACTAGATAAAATTGATATAATTGTTACTAGAGTTAGTAGCCATGCGAAAATAAAAGGATCTAAATTCAAGTTAATATTAAAAACAGTGTAATGATGTATAAAATATTTCGCGCCTGTCGACGTTAAGATTAATGCTGGGAACACCAATGAAACAGAAATTATGCTTATTAAAATTCCTTCAAAAATAAAAGGTAATATTACAAAAAGTCTTGTGGCTCCAATAAGTTGCAATGATTTTATAGTTTCACGCCTTGAATAAATTGATACTTTAATTAGATTATAAATAATAAGACCAATTATTAAAACCACTGCCCCTAAGAAATATGGTAGATAATTAATTATTCTTTTGAAAATGCGCTCAATTTTTCTAATAAGATTTCCTTGGTAATTTATTTCATCAACAAATTCAATTGATTTAATTTCTTTTATAATTGGATCAATTTGCAACTGCTCACGCATGTTTCTTTCAACATTTACAACAGAACTAGCTGGAAGAGGGTTATATCCTAATAGATCTATTATATTTTCGCCAAATTGATCCTTAAAAATTCTTATCGCGTCTTCTTTGGTTATTAGAGTCGCATTCCTAACTCCATTAATTTTTTTTATCTTATGAATTAGTCCTATTGCCTCTTCATTAGAGATATCTTCATTGAAGAAAACTTCAATTTTATATTTAGATCTTAAATACTGCATTACTTTAAATGCATTTTGTTCTAGGATGCTAACTAAACCAATAATATATAGTAAGATAAATAATGAGAATATCGCAGTTAATGCGGAGGCTTTGTGTCTCCATGCATTTTTTATGCCCTCAATCATTAAATAAAATAATTTATCCATTATCTTACACGCAGAATACCGTTTTTCAACTCAAAAATAGGCCTTCCTCTCCCCTTAATTAAGTTATAATTGTGGGAGGCCATTAAAACTGTTGTTCCTGTCTCATGTATTGTCTCCAGCAATCTGACAAGTTCAAAAGAAGCAACCGGGTCAAGATTACCAGTTGGCTCATCCGCTAAGATAATATCAGGCTCTTTGATAAAAGCTCTTGCAAGTGATGCTCTTTGTTGCTCGCCTCCTGAAAGTTCTTCAGGCAAATGATTTTCTTTACCTTCAAGGCCCACCAATTCAATAGCCTCATCAACACGAGATGATATGTGACTAGTTGCAAATCCCATAACATGAAGAGGAAGAGCTATATTCTCAAAGAGATTTCTATCAGGAAGTAGCTTATAATCTTGAAACACCATTCCAATTTTCATTCTTGCATTTGATATTTTCTTTTGATTTATATTGGTAGATGAATAGCCATTTACTTTAACAACACCTGAATCAGGAAGTAAATCAAAATATAGTAAACGCATTAAGGTCGTCTTTCCAGAACCTGTGGGACCAATTAAAAATGTAAAATCACCATCTTTAATTAGCATATTTAGATTATTTACCCCATAACCCTTTTTATGAGAGTAAGATACATTTTGAAATTCAATCATTTATAATTTGATCATAATTTAAGATTTAAAAATACCAAAACTGATAAACTGATTAATGGTTTTTATTTTTAATAAATTAGATAGTATTTTACTACCTTATCTTAAACAAAAATTTTTTAAAATTTTATTAGATAAAATTATCTAAAATAACTTTAAAATACTATGGATGTAATTTTAGACTTTATAATTGTTCTACTATCAGTTATTATGTTATGGAAAGGTGCTGATTGGCTTGTAGACTCCGCTGCAGAGATTGCTCATACTCTTAGGGTATCTGATTTAATTATCGGACTGACTGTTGTAGCCTTTGGTACATCTGCTCCTGAATTTGCAGTAACGATTAGCGCAGCGATAACAAAACAGTCAGATATTTCAATTGGTAATGTAATAGGATCAAATATTTTTAATTTAGGATTTATCCTTGGAGGGACAGCAATTATTCGTCCCATTTCAACTAATAAAAAAATGTTTGATAGAGATGGATTATTTCTACTAATAGTAACAGCTTTGATATTTTTCCTATTTTTCGGGTTCAACGGTTGGACACCAGACGATCATTTTACTAGACTGGAAGGTTTATTGCTATTTTCTTTATTGATTAGTTATGTCTTTTTTCTTTTTATAAAAAAGGATCCGCCTGAAGAAATCAATCCAAGTAAAGCAACATTATTATCCTATGTATTTTTCTTCATAGGGTTAATTTCAATTGTTCTTGGGGGACATTTTATGGTTACTCATGCATCCAATATTGCAAGATTTTATGGAATTTCAGATTGGGTTATAGCAGTTACTATTGTCGCCGCAGGAACTTCCGCGCCTGAGTTTGCAACTTCGATTGCTGCTGCAATTAAAGGAAGGCATGGAATAGCAATTGGAAACTTAATTGGCAGTGACCTCTTTAACCTACTTGGAGTATTAGGCTTAGCTGGTGTTATCAATCCTTCAACGATTACTAAAGATATATTTGACAGTGTTTTTGTACTGGTGCTAATGGTGGGACTTACATTACTTCTAATTAGAACAAAATGGAGAATAAGTAGAATTGAAGGAGCAATTCTCGTATCCATAAACCTAATAAGATGGTATTTTGACTTCGCTAATTAACTATAAAGCTTATGTCTGTTTATATACTCCCATACTGGTAGGGTAACGAGATAACGTATAGTTTTATTTTCCCTCCACCTTTTGCGTATGTTACTTGAGGATATTTCAAATCTTGGAATATTCGCAAATTGAATATGATGCAGTATCCATGCAGGTATATCGCTAGGTCGAAAACCTGGCCTTATTGCAACTACTACATTACATTTTTTCAAGATTGCCATTGGATTTTTCCAAAGCTCAAGATCTAGCAGGCTGTCACTGCCTATTAAATAAAATAACTCATCTTTCGTGCCCATAACGCTATTTTCAATTGAACATAAAGTATCGATTGTGTACGAAATTCCACCCCTTTTTATTTCTAGATCTGAGATTTCAAAATTTGGATTACCTTCAATTGCAAGATTTAACATAGCGAGCCTATCACCGACATCAGATATATTTTTTTTATGGGGAGGTTTATTTGCAGGCATGAATATTACTTTATCAAAAGCTTCAGCCTCACATACCGTTTGAGCAACCAAAAGATGTCCAATGTGAGGTGGATCAAATGTTCCACCAAAAATACAAATTCTCATTGCTATTCTTTTGATAACTTAGATTTTATTTGCTTGATTGCGTCCTGAGCTTCAAGATAAAGATCTTGTTCAATCAGAAAGGCTTTATTTGATTCCAGAAAAGTTGTTGCAACAGTAACTTCTTTATTTTTGGCTAAAGCTAAAACCATTTCTTTTTTTGAAGGAGCAAAAAATGATGTGTCATAATATTTATCTATCACTATTTGAAAAGACAATTTAGCCGATTCATATTCCTCCATTTTCATATATAATATCCCAGTTTCGAAGGTTTTTCTTGCTAGTTTGTCCCTTAAAATATTTATAGAAGCTAAAACGTCATCTACTAAAATTGAATTTGGATAGTCGTCTAAGAATTCTTGATATCTTTCTAAAGCTTTAAGCGTGTATTCTTGATCATGGTAATATTTTGGAGATTCGATTCTGTATGCCTCGCAAATTTTAAACCTAGCATCCTCAACAAAGGGACTATAACTCATTTTTCTTGTAAGTTTTTCATACTCGGCTATTGCGAATAAGTATTCTTTATTTCGGTAATATGATTCACCCAAAAAATATTGGGCATCATCTCCAAGGTCTGTACCTGTTCCCCTTATTAGAACGTTTTTGAAATCCGATTGTGCTTGGAGATACTTACTATTTTCTAGGTTATTCATCCCTTGATTGAATATATCTTTAAGGGTTAGTTCATCACTATTTTTAGTTCCTGCGCATGATATTAAAAGCATTGACAAAATTAAAATTAAAGTTTTCATCAGAAATTCCACGCCATTCTTATTCCACCAATGCCCATCGGGTTTTGTGGGTTGTAAACTAATTTGATGTTTGAAGAAAAATTCGAAGCTTCTTTTAGTTTTCCACTAGCTTTTTTTTGACTATACCATACCGATTCAATGCCTGATATAACATGGTTAAACATTAATACGGTGATACTATACTTAGCATAATCTAACATCTGATTTGATTTGTATCTTTCATCAATGTAGAATTGTTTGTATGGTGTTTTTATCACAATTTCAGTACTATCTCCAACATTTTTTTCTTCTTCATACCAGTCATTTCTCGCATCTTGCCATCCTCCTACAAATTGATCATACTTTCCAATATTTTCATAAAAGTGTCTATCACGCACCTCGGATACATCTCCACTATAAAACCATTCAGGATGTTTTTCTAAACTGTCAGATGAGATATGGCCAAATAAATTAAGTTCATTTGCTAGATTCCCAGAGATTACTAATCTTAAATCATGTGTACCTGTTAAACTGCCTAATGCTGGGACACTACCCCACCTCTGGCTAACGGGGTTAAATCTGTTAAAAACCCAGTTTTCCAAAGACCAATAATCGTCTGCATACTTTTGATAATTTTTACGGTAATCTTCAGCTTTATTTCTATAATTACTCCAAGCCAGAATACTAATAATTTCAGTGCCGAAAAACATAGCTGTTTTCCATCGAGGGGATCGATTATATAATTGACCTGAGCCAGGCAATAATAATGACATAATTAAAGGTTTTCCTGGATAAATAGTGTTCTGGGCTTCAAGTGCTAAAACAGATCTTTTATTTTCTAATGATAGGATTGTATCAATTTTAGTCGAATCCTTACCTATCAAACTACTTTGGTAAAGTAGTAAAATATTAAAAATCAAAAAGGATCTTGAAATATGTCTTTCTATTACTGTTTTCTTT
>MDTC01125621.1_pt1 | contig 13101 bp, 12 predicted proteins | sample 811181 | NCBI WGS metagenome assembly MDTC01 (sample SAMN05326644, study PRJNA326480) | marine metagenome | isolation source: seawater | place: Pacific Ocean: North | collected 2011 | reverse complement strand
CACGGTACCCGGACCAGCCGGCCGCGCTGCCGCCGCCGCCGGCCCGGGCCCGCCGGGAGTATCACTAGGCGGCCTGGCATGACTCGGGTGGGGCCCGGCCCGGGCCGGACTACCGTGACTGCCACGCACAACTCGGGAGTGGAAACTCGAAACTGGACAGGCCGTTGACCGTCGGACTGGGCCGGGCAAACTGGTCAATCGGGCTGGCCTGTTGTTGCTGCCCCCTGTCAGTGCACTTCAACTTGAATCATTGAATTCTGCTATTGAAAAATTGATCATCGATTTTTCAAGTTCGAGTAAAATTCCATATTTAATAGTACTACTAGTAGTAGCCTACCTACGGTACCTACGGTACCGTGACTAGGCTAGCCTCTCAGGCTGAGTAGGCTACTAGTATTCAATGGGTCCGAGCCCCGGGCCCGGACCATCATGATCATGCTATCGTGCTACAAAGCACAATTGCCAGCGTACCGTACCGTAGGTAGCACCGTAGGTACCTGCGGTATCATGCTACCTACGGTACCTACGGTACCTACGGTAATCTCAATATAATGCTATTTCTAAATGCTATTCTGCTATTTCGCATTTTGAGTTCAAGTTGGAGCCTGATACACTTCGGGTCTAAGAGCAGGCCCTTGTTGTGAACCTAGCATTGTATGAGACTGATGGATTCCACCAGGACCGCACCTTGATCGGGGAGGATGTCTTGAGAGAGGCTGGTATCATCATGATGCCAGCCTGAATGATGGAAATATCATCTGCGCAGCCTGCCAGTGAGGGACACTGGCACACTCCGTATACATATAAACGCCTTAAAAGCACACCCGTAGACTCTGGAAGAAGACATGACAGGCAGCAACCTCATAAGACTCCAAAATGGGTTGAAAACCTTTGATGTTGGTCATACAGGTGACTGTGCAAAATTCGTATGCTATATTACAGGGAATCCGCTCGATCCAGAGGTCATTGTCACCAAAAGAAGTCTAGAGGGCTGCCCTATTGTTGGTGGAAACAGCCCGTGACAAAAAAAAGGTTCTCACTCAGGTTCCTATCGACTCACTCCTATCCGAGTCCGAGTCGACTTCGGGATCGCAACGACCCCACTAACGAGCTTCGAAGGGGAACTGGAAGTTCCGGGGATAACCCCATACCTCCAGGGGATTGCCAAAGACCCCTTCGGCAGTGCCAGAGCAAACCATTGACCAAAGGCTACTAGTATTAGCTCGTCACCACTGGCACTGGCGGATCACCCATACTGATCTGCGACAGGTGAACAGGACGTACTCATCTGGGGGCCAACCCCAACCTAGGGATAGCCAGCCCCGTTCTCGCTGGCTGCCAAGGGCGGCTGGGTTGAACACCCGAAGCTTCGTAGGCGTAAATACAAGGATACTTTCCATATCGTAGCAGGTACGGCGGTAGAGGTACGGGCTGGGGCTGTATGCCCACTCCTCTGACAGGACGACGGTACGAGCTGTACAATTTGAATGTCATACCGCCCGTTTTGGCTTTGCCTGGTCCGTGAAGTTACAAAAAAAATGAATGCCCATAAGTGCTATGATGCTGAGCGCTAGTGGTTCGCCCTCGAGCTTTCGGCGCCATCGTCAGTATGAGGAGACGAGCTTTTGTCATCCGGCACGCGTATCATAAACATCTTAAGGTTTGTGTGTATTGCCAACCACCTCAAATCTACTATATGAGCAAGGCGAGGTTCAAACACGCTGTCGCTGCAAATGGAATGATTATTGGTGCTACATTCAGATGCAGCATTGTCATAGTAAACTCTGATTCTGCGGCCGACGGGCAAGAGCTATTTGTCCCTAGCAAGTTAAGAGACACTCAAATTCACCAAGTGTTTGTCGACCAAACTGGAAATCACATAGTGGTGTCGCTTTCAGATGGAGCAAATTGGTATAAGTCGATGTCTGGATTTATAAAACTGTCACACTGGAATGATGCAGTGAGGCGCTTCAATCTGTTCTTAATTGGATAGTTTACACCCTAGGTGATATCGAAGATAGCATATAATTGCTGTGGCGATTCGTATTCAACTAGTTCGATATTGGTGGGTACGACATGTGGATGCGTGTACGAAACGAAGCTCTGCGTTAGCGGACCCAGCCCGAGACTTTCGCTGAGGTTGAGGCTCGAGGAAGCTACCGCAATATCTGGACTGCAATTGAATGTAATAATTCCATCCTTGCACCATGAGTCGCCTCTTTTCTTTGTGCTTATAAGCACGACGCCGCCACACAGTCGCTTGTACTACATCTCGGGTGATACTTCGCGAGCGCGCAGTGTGACAGACACACAGCTGCTTTCGTATCATGTTTGCAACATGGCAGGCTCAGTTATATATTTGCACCCTATCAAAAAATGCCTGCTGTTCCATCTTTTTGTCTGATTCCTGCTTCTATTCTTCCTAACTCCGAGCTGCTCTGCGCCTCCACGTACTGTGATGAAAAGACTCTCTTTTCATTTTACGCATTAACCAAATCAGGGATATTCCAGGGCTACTTTGTGGTTAACCTTGAGTCTGTGGAACTGTGTATTTACTTTGTAGTTATTTGGAGCGACAGCTTGAATAACAGGCTTTCTGTATTCCTTACAGCAGGAGTTTGGGCCTATATAAGAGAAACCCCACCGTTGTCTCTAGCACAAACCCACGGATATTACCTGCTCCTGTATAATTACACGATTGTAGTTGTGAGTCAATCCACAGCACGGGAGACTCGAGAAATCCAGCTGTGTCAGTTTGGCGTATGCGGCTATTTCTTGAAAGACTGCACGTCCGACTCACTGTGGCTCTATCTAGATTTTATGCTCTACGCATGCTGTCTTGGAAACTTAACTTTTACAGCGCAATACCCGGCGCTGCGCACATTTACAGTATAATAAATATTCTGGGACTTCATATTGCGAGATAGGCGAGCCTGTCTGGAACGCGCACTAGTCACAGACAAGCGCGAGTTTACGCTCTCTCTAGATTGCCGCGTATCATTAAAGGGAAATTCCCTCGTTGAGATGGCATACCTAATAAAAAACTTTTTCTTTGCCAGAAGAACACAGCGCCGTGCACTGCAACCGACTACGTCATTTCAGGAAGTGCGCACATTATATATGGCTTTTCAATAATTCCCCTCGGCGTAGATGGCCATTAATTTCCTGAAGTCCGAGAGTATGGAGTTGCTATCTATTTTCTTCTCTGCAAAGATTGCTGTTACTGATACGAAAGATAAGACCCAACTAGCCGTCTTGTGCATTTGGCTGTTGGAGATACATCAAATGTTGATAATGCAAGGCGGCTCGAAGCATGCAGTGGGGCAGGCAGAGATGAGATTTGATGATCGACTATGTGAAATCAAAAGTCGGACCGTTTTTGATCTTTTCATTGGATGTTGGCATGACTGCCTCATTTCCTCTGTCGCTTCAACGCCGTTGGCCCTTGGCCAGAACATCTTCCATTTTGTATGTGACAGAGGCTACGATCGGTGCCTCCAGTCCGTCACTGGCATTACTTTCATGCGATCGTTTACTATAGGCAAGCAGGATGCCTGGAATTACCTACGTAACTCGGGATCAGAAACAGAGGACCCAATTCTCTACTACACATCGACTATGCTGCTAAAAAATCACGTCTCATCATTACTCTCGACGCAGCTCTGTAAATTTCTAACTCAATCAAAGTCACTTATTGCGTTGATTCGGCTCGAGCAGAAGGGATATAAGGTACTGGACAGCATAATTCATCTACAGGGTCATCAAATATACCGGACTGCCGATGTTATCGCATATATATTTTTTCGGAAATTGACCGAACATGAGTGTGAATTTGTTCCGCCTGAGGCGCTTGAACTTTTCGACCTACAGTCAGTGCTGCGCGCCTGTGTCTCTAAGCACCACGTCCGTCCCTGTATCCGCCTGTACCAAACGCTATCTCTATACGAAGATGTAATCGGAGCTGCATTGGCATATGATGTTTCCTTTGCCAAGAAGGTTGCCAATCTCCCTCAAATCAATATTAACGCAAGAAGGCGAATTGCTCACGGTGTCTGAATAACAGTCTAAAATGTGAGAATAGATTAGATCTACCTGATTGCCAGGCGCATGTGGCTTATGATTGCAAAGTATCTTATAAACAATCGAGAGTCCGCTTGCGGCGTGAATTTTTTTGAACTGAATGCTCTCTCTCTAGTAAGCACAAAGGTACGGTGCAATTGGGTCAGCTCAGCTACTGAATGAATCTCCTTTGTCGATAGATGAAGTTATTCTGTTATTTCCTGATTTTGTGGTCATTGACACTTTCAAAGATCTGATATGTGCTTCACTTGAGTCCCACACCAACATTCGCGCGAAGTTATCAGATATAAGCAAAACAAAACAGAGATATAAGACGATTTGTGAGGAACCTACTGACGGAGCTTTTAGTGAGCGCGTCAAAGGAAACATGAAATGTGGCTTATCTGCTTTTCCTATCATCCGCTTGCCTTTTTATTACTTTCCAAGCAGGCGTGCGTACATCGAAACAGCACTCTATACTCAAGAGCAAAGATCAAACTCCACACCAAGACAGCAAGCAAACCATTCCAACATATACGAGAAAAAGAAAGGTGTATGGGGATACACAGCTTCAGATTTTAGTAGCGCTTCTCTGAACTGTCCCCTGAGTCTAACTGACACTCGCATAGTCGATTCGATAGATACCCCGCTTGGCATCAACGAGGATCGCTCAACGTGAACTGCATCATAATCCGGCTGAAAATGGACAGTGTAATAATAGCCCATGTGGCCGCTTGCTGATAGCTAATTGTACCGTAGTGAACTCACACTAGAAACGTGTATGTATGACGTTCTCACTTTGCTGTGATTAGAAGCCTTGCAATGACCCGGCGCTGGTGGTGAGCAGCCATATCAGGGATCCATTAGGCTGTAGGGAGATTATCCAGGGGACTCAGGCTGAGGAAGTCTGGGTGTCTGAACTGAACCTAGCACAGCTGCATGTAGATATGGTACATAGCTAGAAGATACTGGACTGTCCCATCTATGTTCGTAGAGAGGATGGTGGCATGGTGTGGGTCTAGACAGGATGAGGCCGTGTGTGCGAAAGACTTTCAAATTTTGTACCACTGCGCGGTCACTTGCCCTAAGGAAAGGTTACCTTGGTGTAGCTCACACCTTTTAAATCTACTAGTAACCTTTTTTCCTGCCGGGGGCTCCGCGAGGTAAAAATAAAATCCAACGCAGGGAGTGTCCGTTCGCGTTTAAGACTGTGGAACTTATAAACCAAACAAACAAACGTGACAAACAAACATAAAAATCCGTGACCAAACCAACCAACCGTGACCGTGACCAAACCAGTGACAAACCAGTGTGTTGTGGCACCGACTTGGACTCGGATCCCGGGAGATTTTCGGGTGTCGTGTGGAACATTGTCAGAGCCGAACTTCGCTTCTCCTTTCTTGTTGATCTATATCTTCAAGTCACGGTTGTATCAACCCCCCGGGCCGGGCCCAGCCTGCCAGTGACTCGGACTAGCCGGCGGGGGACGTACAAACGCCTCTGTCCGGGACTCGGAAAAGCCTTCGCCGGACACTCATTGTCCACCTACACTGGCAAGAATACCCCGGGCCATCAAGCCTGAGATGTTTTGTAAACTTGAACTAAGATTGTTATTCTATCGGTGTCGGGGCTGCGGCCGCGGCCACTCCCGGCCCGGGCCGAGTCCGGCGAGTCAGGCTGGCAGTGGTGGTGACTCTCAGGCTCTCGTGAATGCGTTAATGATAATACCTACCTAACGTGGTACCCACGGTCAGGATACAGCAGGAGCTGGCCTGAGGTACCTACCGGAAATACTGGTAAGCCGAAGCTGCCGGTACCTTGTACGGTCTTAGTCCTACCGCAGTACCGTAGGTACGGTCGAGTATCATGATGTAGGCGCGCAGGTTGCAGGTTGCAAGAGATAAGAATGTTGTGGTATAACTCAAGTTTGAAAATCTCTTCGTCAGTTTACACCATTTGTGGAGCGCAATATCGACCAATAGTTGATGCGGAAGCAGCAGTCGAGTCAATAGCTCATGCAGTTGGATCTGCGATCACACTACGACCTCGGTGCGGTCACTATGCCTCGCGTAGATTCTGCATTTCTGGTTCGAGGGCTGTGACCATGGTCACCTGGGTGGCATTCGACGGAGAAGGTGCGCCCGGTTGGCTTGCTGTGCAGACAAAATCAAAGCTTTTGTTTCTCAGCCCCTTTGATGGGACACAAGTTGAAGCAACTTTGCCTTTCAGCATAAGCACCGCGTGGCCATGTTCCCTGAGATGCGAGGGTTACGAAGGGCTTCTATTGTATGAGTGCGATGCATCTAGATGTTTCACCGTGACTCATCCTCTTCGAGACCCTGTGCCGGTGGAACATGTTGATTTCGAGGTTTTCAATGATGATGATAGCAGACAATCTCTTGGCCGCGTTATTTTTGTTTCTAGGGAACCACCTACCTTGATAGTGACTTATATCATAAGTGAGCAAGCTCATGCTCTCTGGTGCCAATCTTTTGAAGATTTACCTCGAAAGAAAATAAACAATCCAACTTGTGGTCTTGGACCCCCTCTTGATAGCAGCAATGCTCCGCAGCACGCTAAAGTCAAACAATTATCATTGTTGCCGGATACTTTTCATTTTAGTCATTCACGGCAGTGCGAGCATGCTGTAATAAGGAGACTAACGGATGGCTCTGGAGGCTCTGGAAAGCTCCGAGCGTCGAAAAGCTCATCTCGTGTATTTCGCACATCGGACGATCATGGCGCTTTGTTTTTGCATGTTATTCTTGCGCATGGGACATCTAGGAACCTCAGTTTGTATAATCAGAGCAAATACATACTATATGTTCAAATGCAACTGCCCAGGTTGAATTCGTTGTCAATCAATCGAGTAGATGGCAGTGGACCCTGGGTCTCGTTTAATATTGTAAATCGCATACCCTGCTTGGATGCTATACCTTTACCTCTACAAACAAGATATTATGCTGCCAGCATCGTAATTTTGAGAGAGAATGGTGATCTTGTATTCACAAACTGTCAGAATTCTATTTCTGCGATAGTTGCTCCTAGCTTGCTGTTTTGTCCTTTCCATGAGGCACAGTCTCAAGTGATGCGGCTCTGCGACCAAAATTGTACGAGCAGAGTTGTACTGCAGCTAAAAAGTAACAAAAGTTGCATTTGCCTCTCCACCTGCGTCAGCTTCGAATCCAAGATTGTGGAAGCCACGATGGCGGTTCTTATTGAGACTCTCCCTGCAGATCTCATTCTTACTCTGTACGTCACCACTCCTAAATCCAAAGGAAATAAAACTATATGCAGGCGAGTTGCAATGGCCAAAGCTGTTCGTGCCCTATGCTCGAATGCTAACCACCTGGTCCTGTTTGAAGTATCTTGGTATGCGTTTACACTTGCCCTGGACATAATTTTGGGCATCCCTGAAGGTAAGGTCATGCTCTTCTAGCAGCCCTACCTGCTCGATGCCGTGGCCTTTCAGGTGGACAGAATGGCAGCTCTAGCAACATCACAGACGCTTGGCAGATGCTGGGGGCGAGCGAATTGCATCGCCTGCAACAGGTTCAATCAATTGATGTCAGAGATATTTTGCCCATGGTCGGTGAGAAGTATGCGCCGGCTTGCTCAATAGTGAAGAAGCCACTCAGCAGCCTTCGTCAATACGTTCAAATGCATATATCGCCAGTTTTGTTCAAGAACGCCATAGGTAAGGCTCTTCGCGCGGTGTATAGAGAATTCAAAGTCTCGAAGCTCACTTGGAAATACTTGAATCGCATTCGTATGCTCTTATGTCGATTGCAGTATGGCAGCGCAGGTAATCAACTTTCTCCTCGTACACGTAAAAAAGGCTTTGTATATAGGGTTACCCAGCAACCATTCAAAGGCTATCCCTAAAACTGACCGTCATTTGTCATACCAAGTTGGTGTGACGAGCTGTACAGCTGACTATGATACAAGTAAAATTACTCATGATACATACGCTTCTGGCTGTACCGCAGCAAGTGCGCTCGTGTTGCGAATGGCGTATTCAAAGTATTCCGCAGAAGACTTGGATCTCCTTCCAACACGAATTTCTTTGCCGTTGCATGGTGCATTACAGTACTGTCATGCACGGCCACTTGAAAAATGGCCTTGTTCAGCTTATGATTTGTTGGGTCGAAATGACCTGTTACTTGTTGCTAACTTTGCTTGTGGCCAGTACCAAACTCGGGATATGTTTGAAGATAAAAGGGCACTTGTTTTCTGGGACCGTGCATACGCAGCTTTGCTTTTTCCTCCTCGCGCAGACATTGATGCAGCGGACGATGCTTGTAGTTATGGTTTGATCAAGGACGATGAGAGCGATGGGTGAGTTTCTGTGTCAAAGAATGAAGGCCCTGCTACGTTTACGCCCCCCCCCCCCCCCCGGGCGCACACACACGAAGGAGACTGACCTTCGCACAGTTTGGCGCAGCTTGAAGACTCCGGCTCCTTGCAATTTAGTGACACACGTGTGCGCGAAGTGTCACGTCTCTTCCGCTGTTCAGATCCTGTTTTCCTTCGCCTGGATCGCCCCCCTGAGATGGCAGATCACGAATTTGAGCAGCGTAAGCAGGGGAAACTCCGGCTTGCCTGTGCACGATCATGTGCCAGCATCCCTGGGCGTGGCATGATCACCCTGGGGTCATTTGCACTACAACGGACTTTAGCGGAATCACTACCTGCTAGTGACCAGTGTCTTACATACAAGATACAAATACATGTAAGAGCTGATTTACAAACCGTCCAGGCTCCAAAAATCTGTCTATTGGGCCGACTATCACCCGCCAACACTACTTTTGCCTTAGACATTTCCGCCTCAGGAGCAGACACTTTTAATGTGTGGCCATCGTTTCATAATGGGGTCGCCGCTGGCCTGCGAATACAACCCTGGATTTCGGCTGCCTTTTGCCCTAGCAGACAATGTGGACAACCTGCCAGAGTAACAAGAACTTGGATAATCTACAATAGACCGCAAGCTCCCTCCCCTCAACATGGAGGTCTCTTGCTTGCGCTGGGCCTACAGCGCCACTTGGATGTACTTGCAATGACTGATATATACGAGTATCTTACATCCGGTCATGAGCCCACTACAGTCGGTATTCTGCTTGGGATGGCGGCTGCAAAACGAGGGACTGCAGACACAGCAGTCTCCAAAATGCTATGTCTCCACATACCTTCGCTTCTTCCACAGCCATTTGCTGAAATGGAAGTGTCTGCAGCGGCTCAAACAGCTGCAATGACAGGCATAGGTTTGGTGTACTCTGGTACAGCACATCGCCTAATGGCGGAGTTTCTTCTCGGTGAGATATCTCACCGCACACACAATGATCGTATTCGCAATCGTGAAGCGTACGCGCTTGCTGCTGGCTTGGCACTTGGTATGATTACACTTGGCAGAGGTGGGACCCACGAGACTGCTGGTCTTAGCGATCTTAAGATTGCTCAGCGCTTGCATCGTGCTCTTGCTGGCGGACAGACAGTAAAAAGTCTTTTTCATGAATCTAGAGACCCCTATAGTATCCTGGCCAGCAACCATTTGAAATGCTCACGTGTGCGTGAAGGAGAACAAATTAACACTGACATGACAGCGCCTGGAGCAATAATTGCCATGGGATTATATTACATACAGACAAACTCTATCGCAGCAGCTGCACGGCTTGAGCTTCCTGAGACGCACATTCTTCTCAATGGTGTGCGCCCAGATCTACAACTTTTGCGGACTGTTGCACGTAGTATTATACTCTGGGATGCTGTTGAGCCTAGCATTGAATGGATCGAATCACAGCTACCACGAGTACTCGCCTCGTCTCCACCTGCGAACAATGACCACGGGCAAGTTCATGCTGCATCCCATTTGCACTCATGCTGGCATCGTTCAGGCATGTTACAGGACTTCCTGCCACTGATTTGTCTATAGCCGACTTGAATGCAATGTCGCAGGCACGTTTTAGCATAATTGCAGGTGGTTGTTTTGTGAGTTATCAATGCATTGATCTTGTTAGTCTCACCTTGTAGGCCCTTGGGCTACGTTACGCGGGTACTAGTTGCATATGCGCTTCAGCTACCTTACGCTATTTTTTGGAATACTTTAGAGTCACCTCTGCCCCATCTAACTTGGCTGCACGCGCATCTGTGCCATTCATATCGAGTTTGCATGTGATAATACACTCATAGACACATGGAAGGCGACCAGATCAAGCTCTACTCGAACTGTGTCTTAGTACAACTTCAGTCGCACTTGGCATGGTGATGGCTGGGACTGGGGATTTTGCATCACTCAAACTGCTCCGGAGATTACGGTGGTGTGTTGACGATGGTATGGCATACGGTGAGTTTCCCCCTGTTGTCTTCTCAAAGTTGCATCATACAATATAAAGGCACGCACATGGCGCTCCAAATGTCAATTGGATTTCTCTTTATGGGCGGGGGTCGAGCATCACTTTCCCGCTCTAAGGAAAGTATCGCCGCCCTGCTTGCCGCGTGTTTCCCACGCTTTCCCAAAAGTATAGATGATAATCAATACCACCTACAGCCCCTGCGCCACCTTTGGGTTATGGCCGTTTCGTGGCGTGGTTTAAAAGCTGTCGATGCTGATACGGGAAAAGATGTTGTAGTGCCACTTTTGGTCGAGCTTAACGCTTGCGTTGACTACACTGCTGAAACAGCCCACGTGCCTGCAACTAAGAGGCGAATAGTAACTCCTTGTCTATTACCACCGCTCAAGGACATTTCTTGTGTATGTATCAATTCGGAGAGGTACTATCCAAATAAGTGGGCCATACCGCGGAGTGCCGCGGTGTACTGACTTTAAATCTATAATTTCCATCGCGATCTTCAAATGCAATGCGCGTCGTAGGTCAGAGTGCGGCATACTTTTACCTGCTCGTCTGTGCCTCATTGTAAAGCGGCGTCCAGGCTATTCGAGCTTCTCAAGGGACCCATACGCTCCTCCCGGCATGGGGTGCGAAACTGGGCATCGTGAGAAGGAATACCTGCGTATACGGCATGTTTTGGCACCATGGGCACATGCACAGCCCACAAATTCCATCCGTGGTAGAGTAAGAGAGCTTGAGAATGAACTCATCGCCATTGTAGCAGGGACCCGTATAAATGATAACCTGGAATACACTGCTGATCCGCTTCTGGTTACATTTTCCCGTCATTTCTGCGATGCTGTGGCGTCAAACAGACATTCAGCCTCTAGATCCCAAATATGGGGCGGAGGGAAAAACGCAACTCCGCTCGGCATTGCATCATCATCTATTGGGCGATGGTGCATGCGAGTCTTGTACACGTGTGTTGCCACTGACCAACCCACGGCATTACCTCTTTACATTCAACTACACTACTCGGCGCTTGTATTCAGCCTTACCCGACAGCCACGCCAATGGCTATCCCTCTGTGCTGTCATTAAGTAATCACAAATTTCATCTTAATGACAATCCAGTGTTGAATGTAGTCTCCTGTAATTCTAACATGTTATTACGAGCTTTTCAGGTATGCTTCCATGAGCCCAGGGAACCAAAGCACCAAGCTTCTTAGTGGGCACTTTGTCAGCGCGCTCAAGGTGCATGTCCAGCATGTCACCTCTGACAATGAGGAATGGTGGAGTCAAGTGGCCTCTGAACTGTCTCTAGCTCCATGTCCCTGCCCAATTGAAATGGGTTGGTCCACGGAACCAGATATAAAAAAGTACCCATGGGACCAAGAACAAAAGGGCATTATGAGGCAAATAGAGAGAAGACAGAGACCAGTATAGAGGGCTCAACCAGTTGAGGATCCTGTCTGACCAGGGAGAAGAAAAGACCTCAATCGCTTCGAGTGTGCGCCGCGCTTCTCATATTCTTCCCCTTGATTTCATATTCTATTTTAAAGCTAGGCGTTCCGTTTGCTCAGTGCCAGGCACCTTAATCGTGCGCTGCCCTAGCTTGAGCCATGACAAGGGACGAAACATGCCGCCCCAGGTTGATTGACATGGTGGGAATTTTGCCCGCGTAAGATTGAGCTTCATCGCGTCCGCCTTATTCTGTCTTGATTTTGAGCCAGAATTATGCTACTCAGCTTCGGCATAGAACTTCGACACCTTCCCGACTTGCTGGTTGTCACGAACTCCCGGGAGCTGAACTATTATTGACCCGGGGGAGGGCGCGGCCACTGGCGGACTATTAGCGGCGCGGCTCGGATCATTGCATTGCGGCTCGAATCATTGGGGGTTTAGGAACAGCATTTTTCAGAAACCAGAAAGCGGGAAGTTGACCCCCTTAATAACTATTGCTTGAGAGTGTCGCAAAAGGCCCATGAGGTTGCCACCGATGACGACTTGGTGGGGGCGCGCAATGGCACAACCCCGGGGCTGCTTGACAGCCCACAGGCCATCCCAAGCTCCCAAATTTTTTTGCACGCGGTGCACTTACGTAAAGTTGGTAGGGTAACCCCGATTTTGGGCCGCAAAGGGGCCCCTCGCGCCGCGCACGGAGGGACAGTGGCCTTTGTTTCGACGCTGCGGGCCAGGTGACCAAATGGCGTGCTTTGTCCAAGTGTCCCGCTCTCTCTCTCGGTGTCGCCGTAGATTGTTGCGGCTGCGTCAACGACGCCTGCGTAGGAAACTTCGTACTTGTGTACGTACGTACTAATCAAAGGCTTAGGAACGGCTTTTCCACGGGTGGGCTTTAGGGGGGCTTGAGACCGCGGTGGATTGGGCCTAAGGCTACTGCCACCGGGGCCTACTCTGCGTCGCGCACGCCACCGGGCGAAGCAGTCTTTCGCCAACCACGTACGGGAGAGACAGGGGAAAGATTTTCCTTGCGAGTTACAAAAAGGGAGACAGGGAAAGAAAGGACCGAGGGGAACGGCGAGGAGTCCTCCGGGGAGGCCAGGCGAGCGCTACTTGCCTCGAGCAATACGCTGCGCACTAATTTAACCCGCTGGGGACTCAGAGAGGTCCTGGGATATCCTGCGTTCGGCACCCGGTGCACTGTGACGGAGCAAAGTGCGAGCGGCGCACTGCTTTGAATCAAGGCTAAGTGACTT
>MDTC01194209.1_pt1 | contig 13102 bp, 13 predicted proteins | sample 811181 | NCBI WGS metagenome assembly MDTC01 (sample SAMN05326644, study PRJNA326480) | marine metagenome | isolation source: seawater | place: Pacific Ocean: North | collected 2011 | reverse complement strand
GGCATTACGCCATCTGCAATTAGAAATGAAGTGGCGCGCAAATGATCCGCAATGACCCGATGGGACATCTTATGCACGCCATTGGCGTCTGTATCAGAAACTGATGCTGATGTTTGGATAAGAGACTGCATCATATCAGTCTCATAATTGTTGTAAGTACCCTGAATTACCGCTGAAATTCGCTCAAGCCCCATCCCAGTATCAATGGAGGGTTTTGGAAGGTCGACCCTTTTTTCAGAGGTCTGTTGTTCATATTGCATAAACACCAAATTCCAAATTTCAATAAATCTATCACCATCCTCATCTGGGCTACCCGGAGGACCACCAGCAATTTTTTCACCATGATCATAAAAAATTTCAGAACACGGACCACATGGGCCAGTTTCACCCATAGCCCAGAAGTTATCAGACGATGCGATTCGAATAATGCGGTTTTCTGGAAGACCAGCAATTTTCTTCCAAAGATCAAAAGCTTGGTCATCCTCAGCATAGACCGTTGCTAAAAGTTTTTCTTTTGGTAAACCTAATTCTTGTGTAATAAAATTCCATGCTAATTCAATAGCCTCTTCTTTGAAGTAATCACCAAAAGAAAAATTACCCAACATTTCAAAAAAAGTGTGATGGCGAGCAGTATAGCCAACATTTTCTAGATCATTATGCTTACCACCTGCTCTCACACACTTTTGTGTAGTTACAGCTTTTGAGTAGTTCCGTGTTTCAATACCTGTGAAAACATTTTTAAACTGAACCATGCCTGCGTTTGTAAACATTAGGGTTGGATCATTCAAAGGCACCAAAGGCCCTGAGTCGACTGCACTGTGACCATTGGCGACAAAATAATCTATAAAGGCTTTGCGGATATCATTGACTGTTCTCATAGCGGCAAATGTAGGTCCTTGCAGGATCTTGTCAAGAAGCCCTGAACAGTAAAAAACGTAGCCTTTACCATAAAAGGGTACGTTTTTTAATACTGAAGGTTAATTTAAACTACATATTACCCGGGAGACTAAGTCATCACCTAGGCTAAAGTGTCTAATCATTTGTTTCTAAAAATTATCTTCAATTGGTTTCTCAACCATTTTTTCAGAAGTGTTTTCACCATCAGATCTCAGTATTTCTTCGGATTCAACAGGCATATCTTCCTCAATTAGCCCAGATTCCCTGCGAATTTTCTCTTCAATGGTGGCAGCAACTTCTGGATTTTCCTTCATATAATTCTTAGCATTTTCTCGACCCTGTCCAATTCGTTCTGATCCGTAAGAAAACCAGGAACCAGATTTCTCAATTATTCCAGCTTTGACACCAAGATCAATTAATTCACCAATCTTTGAAAAACCTTCACCGTACATAATATCAAATTCGATTGTCTTAAAGGGTGGAGCCAGTTTATTTTTCACAACCTTGATACGGGTCTGGTTGCCAACAATTTCATCTCGATCTTTAATAGCGCCGATACGACGTATTTCCATACGAATAGATGAGTAAAATTTCAGAGCATTACCACCAGTAGTAGTTTCTGGATTACCGAACATAACACCAATTTTCAACCTAATCTGATTAATAAATATAACCATAGTGTTTGATTTGGATACAGAGCCCGTAAGCTTTCGCAAAGCCTGGCTCATGAGACGAGCTTGTAAACCTACATGATGATCTCCCATTTCACCTTCAAGTTCGGCACGGGGCACTAAGGCTGCGACGGAATCCACGACCAACACATCTACTGCGCCTGAACGCACTAAAGTGTCTGTAATCTCAAGAGCCTGTTCACCTCCATCAGGCTGGGAAAGAAGCAATTCGTCAATATTAACCCCAAGCTTTGCCGCATAAATAGGGTCAAGTGCATGTTCAGCATCAACAAAGGCGCAAGTACCTCCAAGTTTCTGGGCCTCGGCAATTGCATGTAATGCCAAAGTTGTCTTTCCAGAGCTTTCCGGTCCATAAACCTCAATAACTCGACCACGCGGTAAACCACCAATACCTAAAGCAAGGTCTAAACTGATGGAGCCCGATGAGATCACTTCCGTTTCGACTGTCTCACGCTGACCCATGCGCATTACAGATCCCTTACCAAAGGCACGTTCAATCTGCCCCAATGCGGCGTCGAGCGCCTTATCTTTGTTCATACCTTCTTTTTCCACAAGCTTTAGTGCAGGATTTGCCATTGCTCTTACTCTCTTATTCCATAAGGTTTAGTTGTATGCAATTATTCACTAATGTACATGATTTGTTCTCATTCGCAAGAAGTTTTTTTAAACAACTGAATACAAATGATTTTTTTAATTACGTTCTTTTTACGTTCCACTGTAAATCAGCAAGAAAAAAGAACGCTTACAAGTCAGTTTTTTTCTTTTTGCCGACTCGTAATTACATAAATATGACTAAAAAAAAGAGAAAGAAGGATCTCTGTTTACTAGAGAGTCAAAGCTAAACGTCTACATGCAAGGCAACGGTGATAGAAAATTTTACATTAGTTTATAAATAGGGTGACAAAGTTATTTCGGCCACCTATTCCTGCATAACGTCTTTTACTTTTCCAGCCAGATCTTTCAAGCTGAAAGGCTTGGTAAGAAAATGGATGCCAGGGTCACGCTCCACGTGGTCGGCGAAAACTTCCTCTGAATAGCCGGACATGAGAATGATTTTGATATCTGGCATTTCATGACGAACTAGCTGGACTAGGGTGTGGCCGTCCATACCGGGCATCACAACATCAGAAATTATCAAATCAATTTTTTGATTTGAATCATTGTTAATGACCTCGAGGGCTTCTTCACCATTGCTTGCCTCAAGCACGGTGTACCCTTTGTTTTTGAGCGCTCGAGCGCCGAACATACGAACAGCGTCTTCGTCTTCAACCAAAAGCACAGTTCCCTCACCGGTCAGGTCAGCCTCACTGTTATTGACACCTTGCAAACTAGGTGAGCTAACATTGCTACCCCCACCGACATCAGAATTAAAGGACGGCGTAGGCTCACTCTCTGTAGTGAATTCTTCATTTCCTCTGTAGCGCGGTAGATAGATAGTAAAAGTCGTTCCATCGCCAGGCGCACTATCTGCAAAAATATATCCACCCGTCTGATGAATGATACCATATACCGTTGATAGGCCAAGGCCAGTTCCAGCCCCTACTTCTTTGGTTGAGAAAAATGGTTCAAAAATACGCGAGAGATCTTCTTTTGCGATGCCCGTTCCCGTGTCCGCAACTTCAATTTGCACATAATCCCCAGCCTTCATAACATCATGTCCACGTTGTATGGATTGCTTGACGCTTGTGTTGAAGGTGCGGATAGACACACTACCGCCACCTGGCATGGCGTCGCGAGCGTTAACAGCAAGATTGATGATAACCTGATCAAATTGGCCACGATCGACTCTAAGTAACCAAAGATCTCGATCATGATCAATTTGCAACTCAATGTTTTCACCAATCAGTCTACCAAGCAAATGGGATAGGTCAGCCAGTGCCTCAGTAATATCTAGCACCACAGGCTCCAGTTCTTGTTGGCGTGAGAAAGCAAGCAACTGGCGCACAAGATTGGTCGCCCTGTTGGCATTTTGTTTAATCTGCTGAATGTCAGAGAATGAGGGATCATCGGGCCCATGGCGAGATAGCAGTAGGTCGGAAAAGCCAATCATAGCCGTCAATAGATTATTAAAATCATGAGCAACTCCCCCAGCAAGCTGGCCAATAGCTTGCATTTTTTGCGACTGGGCAAACTGCACCTCCAGATTTTTTTGCTCTGTGGTATCAATAAAATGCAACACAAGCCCAGAAACTTCGCCACTGTCATCTTCAAGACGGCTGGCATAAAGCGAGGCCACCAATTCACGCTCACCCATAGCTGGCATACGAATTTCTAGGTGAGAAGCTGGCATAATTCCCATTACTACTTTTGACAACTGTGCTGCTACATCTCCCCGATCTTCCTTGCTGATTTGTTCACTAAATGGCCTGCCGATAACTGTATCCTGATGGATGCCACGCAACTTTAAAAAGGCCCTGTTGGCCTCAGTTACATTTCCTTTTAGATCCAGCAAGACAATACCCACAGGGGCCTCATCAAAAAGCCAGCGCAACTTGTGGCCATTACCTGAACCACTGGATGTGGGCAGGCCCTGGATACCGGCTTCGCCGCGCCAGGTAAGATCCCTAAGCAGTACTGAGCGGCTGTAGCTCATTTGGTCATTGTCGTCCAAATGTTCGGACTGAACAAGACAGGCCTTGAATAGGCTACCACTGGGACCACGCAAAGTAACGTCGCCACTAACCCCGGACTCAGGCGCCCCAAAAGCAGCATCGGCACTTCCTGCGACAACAAAATCTGCAAACCGCAACCCACGAGTGCGCAATTCCTCAAAAGAAACACCTAGCCATTCAACGAACTTGTTATTCGCATAAAGAATATTGCCATCAGGGTCAGCTGAGAAAAATCCAGCGGGCAAATTATCTAAAAAATCAGCAAGTGTTTTTTCTTCCAAACGCCGTGCCTCATCCATTTCGTGTTGGGCAGTAACATCACGCGCTCGCCACAAGCCAAAATCATGGAGCTCACCCGGCACCCGAAAAGGCTGGATCGAGATGCGCAGCCAATCATGCTTATCCGTCTCTCGTTTGATAGAAAGTTCAGTATGGCCAGTACCACCGGAACTAGCCAACTGCTGTAATCGGCTCAACTCATCAAGTGCCGCCTCGCTAGCATCAAATATTTGGCTCAGGGTGCTCAACGAATCAGGAAAAATGCCTCCTTCAGGTGCCGAAAAAATTATTTTGTATGCTTGATTAGAGAAAACAAATGGTGCTTCAACATCCACCGGGAGAGTGGTGATAAAGGCTGCGTGTGCATTTCTATCAATAGCGCAGGAGATGATTGTTTGCAGTGAAGCACCCCGGAAAGACCTATAAAATGCAAAAAAAGAACCAATCAGAGCTGCTCCAGCAAGAATAGCCAGAGCAATAGCATCAGCGCCTACTGTATTGACCGCCCCAAAAGCGATGAGAACTGCGATGCCTACAAGGCAGAGACCCTGCAGGGCCGATCTTTGCATAATATTGATTCCCTTCTTACGTGGGTTTTCTTTACTTAAAAAATTGGGCGCCTTAGGGATATTAATCACGACAATTTATCTTGTTGTTCCTGTCCAGATTGTATGGGTGGTAGTTCACCACGCATACGCATGACATATCCGATCACTTCTGCAACTGCCATATAATGTTCTGCAGGGACTTCCTCATCAATCTCAACAGAAGCAAAAAGAGCACGGGCCAAAGGAGGATTTTCAACGATAGGAATGTCATTTTCTTCACCACACTTACGAATTCTCGCCGCCACTTCATCAACACCTTTAGCGACCAGAATTGGAGCCTGCATTTCCTGCATCTTATACTTCAAAGCAATGGCATAATGAGTCGGGTTGGTTACAATGACGTCAGCATCTGGGACTGAAGCCATCATTCTTTGCTGGGCTCGCTCGGACCTGATCTGACGAATTCTCGCTTTCACCTGTGGGTCACCTTCCGACTGTTTATTCTCATCCTTAATTTCTTGCTTACTCATTTTCATTTGCTTGATGCTTTTAGCTTTTTGATAAGAGTAATCAAGGGCAGAAATTGCAGTCATAACTCCCACCGCGGCTAGGGTAAACCATACTGAAATAGTAAGAAGACGATCCAGCATATCACCAACGGAGCGATCAATGAACAGGCTCATATCTGTCATGAATGGCGTTGCCACAGTCAGCCCGACAAGAGTGACTAGTGATAACTTCATAATGCCTTTTATAAACTCAATGACAGATTGGAGAGAAAACATCCGCTTGAGCCCATTTAAAAGACTAATTTTTTTTAATTCTGGGACGATCTTCTTTGGCGCCCATATAAATCCTGTCTGAATCACATTTGCGATAAAGGCTAATAACATAAGCAGTAACAAGACAGGTGCCACGGCAATAGCTGTCTCGAGTATTGCTTGTGCAAATGAAAATTGTAAGTGCTTCATGTCCAAGGAGATCGTCTCTGGAGCCTCTATAAACTTGAAGCTAATAAGACGTATGTCCGTTGCGACCCCTGGCGCAAGAACAAGTAATGCAAAAGCGCCACCAAGCAGAGACATCCAACTCTTAATTTCTTGCGATTGGGCGACTTCCCCATCGCTCCTCGACTTTGCTTTACGTTTATCAGTCGGGTCTTCTGTTTTTTGTGAGTCGTCTTCATCAGCCATTTTTTAAGGCTCCAAGAATACGATAATTGATTCTTCGAATCTTCTAAGAAAGTACATCATTAACGCCGAAAAGGTAATAGCAAGAAAACCAATCTGTCCGACGATTTGTACAGGCATGGCGACAATAAAAACTGGGAGGACCGGCATCAAACGACCAAGAATACCGAGTCCAATGTAGTAAACTAGAGCCGCCAGCATAAACGGTGAGGCCAATTGGACGCCAAGCTGAAAGCTATCTGCAACACGGCGGGCCAAAACCTCTGAAAAATCTCCTACCAATAAGGGCTGACCAACCTGAAAAAGACTATAACTTTCGACGACACCCCTAATCAGAAGATGATGAAGATCAGTAACGACAATCAAGACCATGCCAAGCATACTCAGAAAAGTTGAAATCAAGGAACTTTGCTGTTCGGCAATGGGGTCGCGAATCATTGCATTGGCAAGGGAAGCAAACAATGCAACCAAAGTTCCCGTAGTTTGCAGAGCGCCGATTAATATACGTGCCGCCATGCCAATAAAAATTCCGATAATCACCTCACTGAGCAATAATAACATCAAGTCAATTTGAGATTCTGGCATTACAGGTAAGCTGTTCTTTAGTATAGGTGTCATGATAAAAGAGAGGGCAAGGGCGATGACCAGACGGATATTGGCAGGAACATAACCCGATCCAATGCCTGGCATCAGCATGAAAACTGTGCCGATACGCGCAAAAAGAATAAAAAAAGCAAAAAGGTTTAACTGAATTATGTTCGAGAGCATTTTTTGCTATCCAACATTAGAAATTCTATCGAAAAGGGTATAGGCAAATTCAATAACTGTGGTCATCATAAATGGTAAGAAAACGACAATTGAAATGAATATAGCTATGATTTTTGGAACGAAAGTAAGTGTCATTTCCTGAATCGTTGTCAAAGCCTGAAATAGCGCTATAACAATTCCTATGAGCAGTCCTACTAACATGATGGGACCCGAAGTTTTGAGAATCACGACAAGAGCATCTCGCCCAATTTCAAGGACAGCTACTTCGTCCATGATAATAACCTATACCGGCATACGAAGGATTTCCCTGTAGCCCTCGATAATTTTGTCACGGATAACGGTGACAGCTTGCAATGTAGCCTCTGCCTCGGCTACGGCAGTGACCACCTTGCTCATATCTGCATTATCAGCAATTGCGGCTACAGAGACAGCTTCACTTTGTTTTTGTACAGCAACGGCCTGTTGTACAGCACCTTTAACTAAGTTGGCGAACGGACTAGACTGGTTGTCACCAGCTTTAAGTTCAGCATCTACTCCTTGTGGTGCTTTAGCATAAGCTAAAGCGGCATTAGCGGCACTTTGCAAGGGAACGATTGCCATATTTTGCTCCTGTTATCTTAAAATAGCGCTTTTATCGGCGTAGAACGTCGATGGTGCTGCTGAGCATGGCTTTCGACGATTTTATTACGCTAAGATTAGCTTCATATGAACGTTGCGCTTCTCGCATGTCCATCATTTCTATCAAGGTGTTTACGTTTGGCGTCTGCACGTATCCGTCCTGATCCGCAGCTGGATGATTGGGATCAAACTTTTTAACGAATTCCGACTTGTCTTCAATGACCTTGTTCGTACGAACTGTATCGATACCCATGGCTCTATCAAGACTATTTTTGAAGGTAATCACTTTACGCCTATATGGAAGCTCCCCGGGCTCCGCAGGTAATGAGCCCGCGTTTGCAATGTTTTCTGATATCACTCGTAAACGCGTTCCCTGCGCTCGCATCCCAGCGGAAGAAATCCGTATTGTTTTAAAAATATCGTCCATTTGTCCCTACACCCCAAACCCTAACTGTAAAGTTATCGCTATTTGCCTATAGCCATTCTGATCATGCTCAGATGCTTCTTATAAAGTTGCGTCATCAGGTTGTGGTTGACCTGCGTTTCATTGATCTTGGCCATTTGCTCCTCCAGAACCACTGCATTACCATTAGGCATAGTTTCAAAGGGCCTTCGCTCAATAAATGACGCAAAATCACGTATACGCCGACGTCTACCCTTAAGGTGATTTGCATCATTTGCGGTCATATTCAGTTGACTTGCTTCCTTACGAACCAATTCCTTGAAGTCGTAAGGTTTGAGATCACTGGCTCGATATTTTGGCGTGTCAGAGTTAGCAATATTTTGTGCTAAGATTTCTTGACGTTGGCCAAGCCAAGTTAGTTTATTCTTGACCATGCCAAAAAGAGTCAATTTGTTTAAGTCCATTGTTCAAACGCCCACTAGTTTTATTAACACCCGTTCCCAACCGGGGCTAAATCATTACCAAACCTGATTATGGCAACTTAAGACTTAAGATTGAGTAAACGTTCTGAATGAATCAAAGGATTCAAAACTTCTATTATTTATTAAAATTCCGGTGTCGTTTTCCCTTAACTATATATTAGACATGTTGGCCCAGAATTTAGTCAGGGAATATTTGGGTATAAAAAAGTCTGCATTCAGTAATTGCAGATTGCACAACGTGGTTTAAATATTTTGTCGGACAAAAAAGACATTGACAAAAGGGCTATGCCAGAGGCACCCCCTGATGAAAGCGAGAGCGATATGGATCGCAAGAACCATAGGCGTGCTGATACAGTTGCGGTCGCCCTTAAATATGACCATGAAAGTGAGTTTGCCCCAAAAATTGTTGCTGGAGGGCGCGGCAAGGTAGCCGAGCAAATTCTTAGGATTGCGTTTGATCGTGACATTAAAGTTCGCGAGGACGCAGACCTTGCGGAGATGCTTAGCGCTATCGACATTGATAGTGAGATACCGCTCAAAGCCTTCGCTGCTGTCGCTGAAATTCTTACATATGTCTACCAGGCCAACGGTAACGCGCCAGATTTCATGAAAAAGGGTACGCGAGAAAATCCCCTGGGCCATCAGCAAAACAAAGAAAACAACAACAACGATGAATCTGAGGACACACCATGAGCGCCAAAACAAAAGATGTGATTATAAAAGAGGCTGAGAAAATTTCTTCTTTAATAGCTACAGCACGACGTCTAATGGCCGAAAACAAGAGCGTGGATCTCTCTAAATTGGAGCACAAAATCAGCAGCATTTGCAAAAAAGCAAGAACTACTGATTTGAAGCAAAGCGAAGAAATTCAGGGTGTTCTTGTTGCTATAGTTGAAGACCTGAACCGCTTAGATGATAAAATAACGTCCCTTTACAAAAAAACCGAATACTCTTCCCTTAAAGGTAACACCAAACGCGCCATAGATGCCTATGGCCTCGATGATAAAGAGAGTTAATCTCCTATGGATGGCATTGATCTCAACCTGACTGACTATATAAAATTTGTTTTTGCTTTTATCTTTGTTTTAGCGCTGATCGCACTGGCCGCCGTTGCAGCCAGACATTTTGGATTCGGACTACCCAGCAATCCTAGGAACTCTGCACAGCGCCGTTTAGGCATACTTGAAAGTTTGAACATTGATGGCAAACGCCGAATGGTTCTGATTCGCCGTGATGATACGGAACACCTGCTATTGTTAGGAGCAACAACGGAGCTGGTTATTGAAAGCTCCATTACACCCTCAAAAAACACATTTTCCACGACCCTGAACGACACTGCCGATCTAAAAGGACACGATATTGGTATAGGGAGTAATATGCATGAGCACCACCAAAGTGCCCCCCCGCCAGAAATCATTGAACAGCCGGGCGAAATTGCCAGAAAGGAAAGAAAAAAATGAGCCGACGCAAATTTTTTATTCTGACTTCCCTGTGCGTCGGTCTCTTCACCACCATATTTCTGTGTTATCCCGATGGTGCAACGGCCCAGGCTTTGTCGCTTGATCTTGGTCAAGGTGGATCGACAACCAGCACAATCGTCCAGTTAATTGCCCTAATAACGGTACTATCACTGGCCCCGTCGCTATTAATTATGGTGACATCATTTACCCGCATCGTAATAGTATTATCTTTTCTGCGTACAGCACTTGGCACTCAACAGACCCCACCAAACCAAGTTTTAATCTCACTAGCCTTATTCATTACAATTTTTATAATGATGCCTGTTTTTCAAGAATCCTACGATAAGGGGATCCAACCACTAATCAACGAGGAGATTGACGAATTTGAGGCCTTCAACCGATCGGTAGAGCCTGTACAAAAATTCATGATGACCCATGTACGCGAACGTGACCTCGCATTATTTGCAGATATTGCCGAGGTCCCTGATCAGGAGGTGCGTGACAACTTTCCTTTGCGTATTTTGATTCCAGCCTTCATGCTCAGTGAATTAAGGCGTGCATTCGAAATCGGCTTTTTAATATTCATTCCCTTTTTGATAATCGATATGGTCGTCGCCTCGGTCTTGATGAGCATGGGAATGATGATGCTGCCACCAATCATCATTGCCTTGCCTTTTAAGATCATCTTCTTCGTGCTAGTGGACGGCTGGTATATGGTTGTTGGGTCGTTAGTAAGAAGTTTCGGCATATAGTATGTGTAGTGAAGAAAAGCACCATCAAAAGAAACTGGAGCCGGAAACAGAGAGAGTAAAATCTCAAAAAATAACAAAATTGTGCTTAATAAAGGCCCAGCAACATCACAGGGCAGGGAGACTCTCTCAGGCTGAGACTGTTTATGATGAAATATTACAAGTTGAGCCCAATAATCCTGATGCACTGCATCTATTGGGAGTTATGAACCATCAGGCAGGTAATGTTGACAATGCTGTTAAATTGATATCGAGAGCTTTGGAAGTTTATCCCAGCTTTCCCGAGGCCCTAAATAACCTTGGCAATGCATATATTGACTTGGACCGATTTCAAGATGCTCTCGACAGTTATAATTGGGCCCTCAGCATCAAGCCCGATTATCAGTTAGCCGAAAATAATCTTTGTAAAGCCTTTTATGAATTCGGCAATTACCTTTTTAAAAAATGCAAATATGAAGCAGCCTCAACGAACTACCAAAAGGCCCTTACCATTAAGCCAAGTTTTGCAAAGGCAAGTTATAATCTTGGCGTTACATTAAGTACCCAAGGAAAGCTAAAAGAAGCTGAAAAAAACTACATTGAGTCCATTAATAGCGATCCCAGCCATGCAGAGACTTATTCGAACCTGGGTAATGTGCTGTTCAAATTCAAGAGATATGAAGAATCTGTGGAGAACTACCTCAAGGCCCTTTCACTCAAGTCCAACTTTGCAGAAGCTCACTTTAATCTTGGTATCGCATACCGGGAAATGGGAATGCTAAAAAAGGCTGAGGCCAGCTATTATGATGCGCTGGCTATCAATCCTGATTATGAGGATGTATGGAATAACTTAAAATACACTACCAAGGCTCTGCAATCACAGAACAAAGGTGGACTGACTAAACCGAGCGACTCTGTTCAAGACAGTGACAATTTTGCTTTTCAGCAATTCTATCTTGATTGTTTCAGGCCACACCTAGCTGACGACAGCTTAAAAAAAGCAATTGCCACTTTGCCTCCTAAAAAAGACCAAACAATCACCATAAACACTTCTGCAAACCTGCAGTCTAGCACGGTACAGCTTGCGGAGGAAGTGGTCGCATTGCTACATTTTGGCCGCAGCGGAACTGGACTTTTACACAGCCTAGTTGACGCCCACCCTGAAATATCGACCTTGCCAAGTATTTATCTTTCTGGCTACTTCAATAAAGGAATTTGGGAAAAACTTTCAATTAACGGTTGGAGAGAACTGCCACGGAATTTCACAAATGAATTTGCCGTTCTATTTGATTCACGCAACCCAAAACCAGTGCCGAGTAGGTTTGGGGAAGACCATTCTATGATCGGAGAGAAAGAGGGAATGACGGCCCTCGGTAAAAACCGTAATGAATATATTTCAGTCAACTCTGAGGACTTCTGCACCGCAGCAGTAAACATTATGGAAAGTATGGATAGCATCGATCCAATGTCGTTTTTACTAGTGACCCACGCTGCTTTTGAGGAAGTGACTAAACTAAAGAATGAACAGGAATCCAATAAGCACTTATGTTTTTACCATATTCACAACCCAGATCACTACGCTCAGGCTAATTTCCTGCGTTACGCCAAAAATGCACGTATTTTAATGCTAGTTCGCGAGCCGGTTGAGAACTGTCAGTCTTGGATAAGCGGCTTCATTAATGAAAATAATTATGAACAATGTGTATTTCGTATTTTGACCCTACTATTTGACATTGACCAGGTTTTTTTTCGTATGACAGGATCTGTCGGAGTGCGCCTTGAAGACTTAAAATCGCGCCCAGAAAGCACCTTAGATGCTCTGTGCAACTGGCTTGGCATTAAATTTCACCCGACCCTCTATGAAATGACGGCGCAAGGCAAAAAATGGTGGGGCGACCCATCAAGTCCAAGTTATGTAAGAGATAAAGCCATGTCTGCTTTTGGGGTCACAACGACAAAGCACCCTACCTCCTCAACACTTAGCGAGAATGATCAGTATGTCTTGAGGACGCTTTTTAATCCCTTCAGTGTCCGTTTTGGTTACCTTGATAGTAATGAAGTACAATTCCATAACGACCTTAAAGAGATTAGGCCCTTGATTGAGGACATGTTAGATTTCGAAAAGGAAATGCTGAAAAAGTTGGACTTGAAGCCAGACCAATTAAGAGGACAGGAGCCCTACAAAATTTTCCACGCTGGCCTATTGGACCGTTGGGAGGTATTGAACGAATTTGGCAACTACCCCCATATGCTTGAACCGCTGAGTATGGGGTAAACTTTTATAAAACTCACCAGTTACAGTTCTGCCAATCTCTTCAAACCGGCTTCTAAGTCCTTTTCACTTGATATTTAAACACCAAATCTTGTCGGACATTACAAATTCTACGAGAACTTACCTCGTATTTTATGACTCAAGCTAGATATT
>MDTC01267917.1_pt1 | contig 13103 bp, 14 predicted proteins | sample 811181 | NCBI WGS metagenome assembly MDTC01 (sample SAMN05326644, study PRJNA326480) | marine metagenome | isolation source: seawater | place: Pacific Ocean: North | collected 2011 | reverse complement strand
CAAGTATTTATGTAAGCAATTTTTTACGTATTAAGCTATAAAGAGATTTCATTTTCCGACGCTTATAAAGGTAAATCCGAGATAATCGCAATCTGCTTCAATCTCGATAATATTCCACCTGAATGCCCATTAACCACTTTGAAAAAACGCACTACGACCGCGCCTAATCGTTGACGTTGTCGAGGCCGATGCTCATTGAAACGGCAACGAGCGCGAGAATTGCGAGCAGGATCTGGACCCCTGACACGGCGGCGACCAGTGGTGTCGAAGTGAACTGCACTAGGGCCAACAACTCCACCGGTAGTGGACGGTCGTCAAAGCTGTGGGTGAAGATTGCTACCGAAAGGTTGTCGAACCCCTCCACAAAAGTGAACACTGCACCGGCGAGAATTGCAGGCAGGAGCAGTGGGAAGGTAATCGTTCGGAGGGTTTGAAACGAAGTCGCCCCCAGATTGGTTGCGGCCTCTTCAAGTGATGCGTCGAGACGGACAAGACGACTTTGGACCGTACGCACCATCACTGCCAAGATGAAGACTGCGATTGAGACGGATTGCAGCCAGATCGATGGAGAAACGCCCACCAATGCTCCAGCGAAGAGAATGGCAACTCCTAGCACAATACCCGGTACCATGTGCGGAATGAGGACAAATACTGACAGGGCTGTCTTGCCCCGAAAACGACCACGCACGCTGGCCAGTGCTGTCGGTACGCCCAGTGCGATGCACAGAGCCGTTACCATCAGTCCGACCTTTAGGCTTGTCCACATCGCGGATACGAGTTCAGTTTGCTCGAATACCTCGGAGTACCATCGCAGAGTGAAGCCCTGGGGCGGGAAGCTAACATAGGCTCGTGTGTCGAAGGAGATAATGACCACAATGATCGAGGGTGCAATCAGAAGTACTAGCGTCAGGATTGCGATGAAGAGGATTAGGCCAATGCCAAGGATATCGGCCAGCGCCTCTCTGCCCAGTGTTCGGATCATTCGTCGCGTCCCCTGGTCCATCGCGTGAAGAAGTTCGTTAAAATCGCAATGGCTACCAGCACACTTAGGCAGGTCACCATAAGAATCAGCGAACTGATCGACCCCTTGCTCCACTCAAGTGAATAAACGACCTGTTCGTATATCATTGTAGCTGCGTTCAGATAATTACCCCCTCCCAATAATTGTGGGACCACAAAAGTGGTGTAGCTCAGCGTGAAAACAAGAGCCGTACCAGTGCCGATCCCCGGCGCACTAAGCGGTAAAATTACTGTACGTAGGATGCCAAGGCGAGTTGCGCCAAGATTGGCTGCCGCCTCGACTACTCGTCCGTCATGGCGGCTCATTACTGCTATCAGTGGCAGAATCATAACCGGTAGGTGGATCTGAACCATGCCGATCAGCACTGCCCAATGGGTGTTCATGATTCGCATTGGAGTATCTATGAGTCCGAGATTTATCAACGTAGAATTGATAACACCGCGGCCACCGAGGATCACTAGCCACGCATAGGTGCGCACGATGCCGCTGGTTAGGAGCGGTGCAATGGTCAGGACTAGGATTAGCCGTCTAGTCCATTTCCCACTCATAAGGAACAAATAAGCAACTGGGTATCCGAACAGAAGGCATAAAGCGGTGGTGTTTATGGCAAGGGTAAGCGACCTTTGGAACGTCGTCCAGTAGAGAGGATCAGTGAGTGCATTTGTCAGATGCGCTAATGAGAAGGTCTGCGATACGATTGCGCCACGCGCCACTTTGATGTCTGAGAAACCTAGCGACAGGAGTATAAAGAAGGGAATGACGGCTACTATGGTAAGCACTAAGATGGCTGGCACTGCGGGCCAAATGCCGCGCCCCGAAAGGAGCTTGTCTATTATATGCTCGGAGAAGCCTAGCTGGACGAAGTAAGGCGCGTTTGTTACGCTTTTCATCATATCGGATACACTGAGCAGTAGACCGGTTCGATCACTGATAAGCTTACGGCAGCACCGGTATCCAGGGTGCGCAACCGATCCTGCCGCATGGACACGACCCGCATGGTTGCCCCATCGGGCATGTCGACATGGAACTCGGTAAGGGCACCAACCGTGCGAAGAAAGGCAATCTTGCCTTGCCAAGGACCGTTTTCTTCTGGTGCGATGCGCAGATTATGCGGCCTAGTCATAACCTGCACCTCGCCTGAAAGATTGGTTCGGGCTGTCTGCCCATCGGGCAGTTTAACAAGGCCGTCGAGCGCAATAGCTTGCCAAAAATTCGAGGTGCCGATGAAATCTGCAACGTAGGCGGTGGCTGGATGATCAAACACAGTATCGGGCGCTGCTACTTGCTCGATCCGGCCGTCGCACATTACGGCGATGCGATCAGACATGGTCAGAGCTTCGTCCTGGTCGTGGGTTACGAAGATGGCGGTAAGTCCCAGCTTCTTGATCAGTTGTCGCAGTTCCACCTGCATTGAACTGCGGAGTTTTGCGTCGAGTGCGCTGAAAGGTTCGTCAAGCAAAAGGACTCGCGGTTGTAGGATTAGAACGCGCGCCACCGCAACGCGCTGCTGCTGGCCGCCAGACAGCTGCGCGGGATAGCGGTCCGCGAAATCAGATAGTGATACACTCGACAGGACACTGCCTACGCGGGCGTCGATTTTGGCCCGCGGCACACCGCGCATTCGCAACCCGTAGCCGATATTCTTTTCCACGGTAAGATGCGGAAATAGAGCATAACTTTGAAACACAACGCCTACTGGCCGGCGGTTGACTGGCATCACCCGCATGTCCTGACCATCGATTTTAATCTCGCCGTCCTCGGCATTCCAGAACCCAGCGATACAGCGTAATAGTGTTGTCTTTCCGCAGCCAGAAGCGCCCAGAAGAGTAACGATTTCCCCCTCAGCTACGTCGAGCGAACAGTCCTTGAGAACTTGCGCCGATCCAAAACGTTTGGATAAGGCCCCAATGTGCAGCACTGGGGCCAAAGTTTCTGATCTTTTAGTTAGATCGGATCTTTCTCGCATTATTAAGCAGCAAACATACGATCAAAGGTCTCCACTGTCTGTCCGCGCAGGGGTGCGAAACTTGGCCATTCTAGCGAAGTAGTCGTGGCCAGCTCTTCGGGCGTTGAGGGCACATAGGGTGCGGCCTCTTTTGGAACTTTGATACCCTTTACCACTGTGCCAAAATAAATTGGCGCACTGCCAGCCATCGACTGGATCTTGGGTGTCAGCAGGATATCGGCAAACTCGTGAATCAAATCGGCCGTACCCTCCTGAGTGTTTACGAAATGCACGATATTGGTCGGAAGCATTAGTGGTCCTGGACCGGCCAACTTTGTATAGCCGATCGGTAGGCCGGACGACGCAGCAAGCGCAGAGTTTACGTGCCACAATGGCGCTAGGTCGACCTCACCTCGTTCTATCATTTGCTGCAGTAGCCCCGGTGAACGACCCACCAACGGATTAAGTTCCTTCCACTTGTTGAGCGCGTACTCCATGTCGTTTTGTGGCTGGCCGAATGCTTCATTGGTGGCTGCAAGCACACCGAGGCCTAGGTTTGACTGCGGCCGGCACATTCCGATGCGGCCATTATATTCACCACTCCAAAGTTCTTCCCATTTGGTGGGCGGGGAGGAAATTCGGGATTTATCATAGGCAACGCCAATACCCTCAAACCAGATTGGTTGGCCAACGTTGTATCCGTAAGATGGGAATTTAGGGTCCACAGTAGTTGCGTTGGGAATCTTTGAAAAATCAAGAGGCACTATTACGTCTTCGGCCAGGGCATTAACAATTGCGGGCGAGCCCATTACCGCGAGATCATAAGGCGAGTTGCCCCGCGCGGCCTTAATCTGTGCCAGTGCTTCAGCAGACAGACCCCCTATAACGCGCAGCGAAACTCCTGGATTGCGGCGGCCAAGTTCAGCCCCAGCCGCTTTGAGAGGGTCGTCAGACGCGTTGCCATATCCCACCATTACCAACTCTCGGGTTGCAGCCCGCAAAACGGTGGGCCCAGCCAGCACGCTCGTGGCCGCTAGGCCGCTCATAATAGCTCTTCGGGTCAGTTTCATTACTTACTCCCTTTTTGTTGTGATATCTCCAATTCTCGTGTCAAAACTATGACGCGTATTCTAAACAAAACACTTTCGTTGATCTTCGCAAGAAAAAAATTCGAAACTCTTAATATTAACTCGTTCTGTATACACAAAAGCATTTAGTTGGCGAGAAGCGCCTAGAATTATAGCGGAACATTCACTCATTTCATGCCAGCATGACCTTCATTCCTGCCGTTTCTAGCGCTGCTATATCTGCAGGGGTCGCCTTTTGATCTGTGATGAGTGTCGAAATCTCGTCAGTTGGTGCGATTTGCGCACCCGCTACATGGCCAATTTTACCCCGGTCGCCTAGCATTATCGCTTGACGCGACGCACTTAGCATTGCGCGCTTGACCTCGACTTCTTCGAAATGGGCGTTGGTGAAGCCACGCTCAATATCGATACCAGCACAGCACAAGTAGGCACAGTCGGCGTTGAGTTGTTCGAGCAGGAGTGCGGCGAAGGGCGGTACCAACGAGCGAGACTGAAGATTCCTTCCAGTTTTCTTCAGACTTCCTCCGGTAACGACAACTGATGTTCCAGGATGCGTTTCTAATGCTATCGCTATGTCGAGGCTGGAGGTGATAACAACCAGATCGCGAAGATTGCATGGCAGGGCCATCGCCATGGCGAGCGTTGTCGTTCCAGCATCAAGGATCACGGTTTCGCCCGAATGCACCATGCTTGCAGCAAGAGCGCCAATTCGCTCCTTTTCCTCGGTGAAATTTTGGCTAGGCACGTCAATATGACGCTCAAACCGGGCTGACCGGACTGCCATCGCCCCGCCGCGTATGCGCCTCAGCAAACGGCGTTTTTCCAGCGCGTCAAGGTCCGAACGAATTGTGACCGCCGACACACTGAGTGCCTCCGATAGTTGAAGTACTCCGGCGAAACGCTTTTTGTTGACTATTTCCAAAATTTGTTGCTGTCGTGGCAGCAATGTCGATCCGAACCCGTCATCAATAATATTCACTTTCATAGTCCTTGCTTTTGTTTGTATAATGGCAAATATCGTAAGCACAAGCGTTGCGTTAGACATTTTGCTTCGCTCGTATGTTTCTATACATGGCACCAGGAGAAGAAAATGAGTATTGATCAGCGATTGAAGGAAATCCGACGCGAGCCCTCTACTGATGCAGCCGGTGATCCAGAGAGACTTCGCCGTATTGCCCTTACCAAGCAGGAAATGATGGCACAGGGCGAAGCAATCAGAGCGACTCTTGAAGGCAACAAGGAGTCTCTCGCGGCAATCGGTAGTGATCTTGTGAATCGAAATATTCGCCGTATTATTACTGTTGGTTGCGGTGACAGTTGGATAGCGGGCCATGGTGTGCGGCCGGCCGTTGAAGAGGCGCTTGACGCTCCTTGTGAACCTATCGAGGCATTCGACTTAGCAAACTATGGCTTGAATACTATTGACGACCAGACCTTGGTAGTTGGCTTGAGTTCCTCTGGCGAAACTGAACCAGTTATCAAAAGCCTTACCGTCTCGGCAGCCAAAGGTGCGTATACTGTTGGCTTATCAAACACGCTGGGATCGACACTTATGAAACAATGTCCCGGCGCGCTGCACATCGTAGCGACCAGGGGCGGTTGGCCCACTCAGTCAAGTACAGCAGCGATGGCTCTAATGATCGCGATGGCAGCATCTGTCCAAAAGGCGAAGGGTGGTGACGTGGCTGTGCTTGAAGCGGCGCTTTACGATTTACCTCAACAGGCTGAAACAGTGGCACAATCCTTCTATGAGCCCGCAAGAGCCGTCGCGCAGCATCTCGCAAAGGTAAACATGGTCCTAACCACTGGCGCTGGGCCTTATTTCGCCCCTGCCGAGTTTGGCGCTGCAAAGCTAAGGGAACTGGCGCCGATCCACGCTTATTCTTTCCCTCTGGAGGAATACCATCACTACCGCACACAGAAGGCAGGCGACGTAATGTTAATGGTCGCGGCCGACGAAGCTAGTCACACCCGCGCCCTCGAAACTGCGATCATGTCGCGCGGTAGCAAAGGATATTGCCTGGCATTGCTACCAGAAGGCGAGACTGAGATCTCCGCATTTGTTGATGTCGCATGGCACCTGCCGTCCGTTGTTGAAGCCACCGCACCAATTATCTATAGTATTCCAATGCACCTCTTTGGTTATCACCTGGCAGTTGAAAGAGACGCGCTCGGCCTAGGAGCACCTAGGATGGGCCTAGAACATGTCACCTGAACTCGTCACTTTAGGTGGGCTAACGGTTGATAACATTGTGGCCGCGGATGGTACAGTCGCTCTTGACCAGGCAGGGGGTAACGGGGCCTACGCCGCCGTGGGTGCCTTATCTTGGGTTAACCGTGTCGGTTTAGTCAGCTGCGCTGTCTCTTCTTATCCACGACCAGTTATTGCCCAACTTGATGCAGCGGGCATCGAACTAGAAGGCGTAGTTTGGTCAGACGCCAAGTTATCAGCGGGAAGCTGGTTTCTATATGACATTGAGGGGTACCGAGACGAGGGGCTGACTGCCCCAAGTGGTGCATTGGCAGAAGCGGGGTTTCCCACTGACCGATTAACACCAGTAGAGGTAGAGAAATGGCGTGGCTTGCTTCAGGCGCGGGATGTGACGGGCGAAATCGGTTATTCTGAGTTTCGTCAGCACTACCCCCTTAGTGCGGGTCAGGTTCCAAGTGCGTGGCTGTGCGGAAAAGGTGTCCACCTCGCGCCAAGTGCGCCATCAGTTATACTTGACATGCTCAGCTTATTCCGATCACGGGTCGCGGTTATTACTGCGGATCCAGGTTGGCAGTTAGTTGAGGCGGGACTCGAAGCCATTTCGCCAATTCTGTCTCTTTTGGACGCTTTTTTGCCCAGCGAGGTGGAGCTTCGAGAACTGCTTCCGGGAGTGGGAGTTGCCGAGGGACTGGCACTACTGGCAGCTCGGTGTCCGGGCGCCGTGGCGGTCAAGATGGGGCCTGAGGGCTCGATGGTTTGGGACAGAGCAAAAAAGTCAGCGGTCAAGGTGCCTGCCTGTAAAGTCGAGACCCGTGATCCAACTGGGGCCGGAGATAGCTTCTCTGGTGGTTTTCTGGCTGGACTCGTTGAAACCAACGACCCCGTAAAGGCAGCGTGCTTTGGCACAGTGTCCGCGGCCCGGGTAGTATCTACTTTTGGCGCGGCTGGGGCTTTGCCTGCGGATAGAGACGCCGCCCGTACCATTTTGCAAAGAGAGTATAAATTATGGTAATGACGCTGTTCTCAAGTGAGAAACCGATCATCGCAGCTTTACACCTGCCCGACTTCTCACTGACACGGGAATTACCCCAATCTTGGTTCGAGGACTACGCCGTAACTAATGCTCGCGTTTTCGCCCGGGCTGGCATCCCATGGATTAAGCTTCAGGACCAAACTAAGGCTGTTGGTTGTGCTACACCCGACACTGTTGCGCGGATGGCGGCAATTGCTCGAATAGTTCGTTCTGAGGTTCCGGGACCAAAGCTGGGTATCATCGTAGAGGCTCACGATCCAATCACTGCACTATCGGTAGCGAGCGCATCCGGCGCCGAGTTTGTTCGGCTCAAGGTTTTTGTTGGTGGCGCCATGTCGGCCCAAGGGCCGAGGCCTGGCATTGGGGCAGAAGCGGTGGCACATCGCGCGGACATAAACTGCCCTAATATAGCGCTGCTTGCCGATGTACACGATCGAACAGTAGTGCCGATATCTGGCGAAACACAGCCTTTTGCAGCAGAGTGGGCAGCAAAAACTGGCGCAGATGGGCTTGTGGTAACGGGTAGAAGCTTTCCAGACACGCTAAATCGACTCGTGGCGGTACGGTCCGCGGGTGTACGACTTCCTATTTTGATCGGTGGCGGTGTGACATCTACTAATGTCGCAGAAGCTTTAAGTGCTTCCGATGGCGTCGTGGTCAGTAGCGCGCTGATGCGGCGTAATGTAGAGCTGGGCAATCTTTTACATTGGGACCCGGATCTGTGCAGTCGCTTCATGGAAGCAGCTAGGACGCCAGCATGACCAAGGCCCGCCGCGACTTTGCAGGTTATCGGGACAGGCTCCCTGTCGCATGCTGGCCAAATGGCGCCAGCGTCGCAGTTTCTATCGTAGTGAATATTGAGGAAGGGGCGGAGCTTAGCCTATCTGAAGGTGACGAACGGAACGAGTGCATATACGAAGCGGTGGAGTGCATTGAGGGTGTGCCTGATCCCTGTATGGAGAGCCATTTTGAATACGGTCCCCGTGCAGGGTGGCCGCGCATACGCGCCGCGCTGCGTAAAAGGGGTATTCCAGCGACACTGAATGCATGTGGCCGTGCACTTGAGGCGACGCCTTGGTTAGCTACTGAGGCGATCAGCGATGGGCATGAAGTAGCTGCCCACGGTTGGCGGTGGGAGAAGCACGCGGGTATGGACGAAATGACTGAACGTGGAGCTATTTTACGTGCGGTCTCGGCCATTGAGCAGATTGTCGGCAGCCCGCCAATAGGTTGGCACACTCGGTCGGCTACCTCAGTCCGGACGCGGGCACTACTGGTCGAACAGGGTGGGTTCCTATATGATAGCAATGCCTACAACGACGACATTCCCTATACCGTCGAAACTGCGAACGGGCCACACGTAATCCTACCCTATGCGTTTGATACTAATGATATGCGGTTTTATAATAGCGGAGGCTTTGTTTTTGGCGAGGATTTCGCACGCTACTGTAACGCCGCCTTAGATCGATTGATGGATGAGGCGGGAGACGCACCCCGCATGCTTTCGATAGGGCTGCACACGCGGATCATAGGTCGGCCGGCGCGGATAGGCGGGTTAGAGGCATTCCTTGATCACGCGCTGCGTTCGCAAAGTGTCTGGTTCGCCACACGCGCTGATATCGCTCGTACATGGCGGCACGTGATTGGGCTGGAAGAATGGGCGCCACGCTCCTGTTCCGCCCATTTCTTGAAAGGGGCGCCGGAATGAACCGCGACCTATTAGGATACGGCGGCGCTTGGCCGGACATTACTTGGCCAAACGGCGCGCGCTTGGCCGTCTCAGTTGTAGTCAATTTCGAAGAAGGGGCAGAACAGCAGGTGCTGGACGGTGATGCCGCGAACGAGCGTATTGGCGAGGTGATCTCGGTTGTGCCTGAGGGCAGGTTCGATCCTGGGCAGGCGCAGATTTTTGCCTATGGTATCCGAGCCGGAGCTTGGCGGATAGCCCAGGCGCTGCGCCGGTACGGGGTGCCTATTACGTTATTTGCTTGCGGTAGGGCGGCAGAGCGTGCGGCGCCTGTACTGCACATGCTGGCATCGGACGGGCATGAGACTGCCTGTCATGGCTGGCTGTGGCGGCCGCATGCCGATTACGAGGACCCCGAGACTGAGGCGAGCGATCTCGACCGGGCGGCCAATGCCATCAAGGCTGCGACTGGGACTGTACCACGAGGGTTCTTCTGTCGTGGCGCTGAGAGCCCGTGGACCCGGCAACTGCTAGCTGAACGCAGTTATCTATACACTTCGAATAGCTTCGATGACGACCTACCGTACCGCGATACTTCTGGACTAATTGTTGTACCATATGCGCTCGATACAAACGACATGAAGTTTTTTCATCCCAACGGCTTCGTCCGCTCAATGGAGATGATCGATTACGTTACTGATGCTCTAGATGTACTGGAAGCTGAGGCAGATCGTGGACTGTCGCGCCTCTTGAACATAGGGTTTCACCTCCGCATTGTTGGGCGACCCGGTCGCTTCAAAGCCTTCGAACATATAATGGCTGAATTGGATCGGCGGCGTGGGCGCCTTTGGCTTGCTCGACGCATCGACATCGCAAAAGCTTTCGGCAAGGCGTATCTCATATGATCGTACTTATAAATCCGAATACGTCTGCTGAAACCACGGATAAAATGCTGCGCATTGCTCGAGGTACGGCGGGCCGGGCGGTGCGGATCGAGGGTTTAACCGCCACTTTTGGCGCGCCCCTCATCACTGATAGGGAGGCGCTCGACTATGCGGCTGAGGCGGTAGTCGCCATGGCGCCCAAGATAGTCGGGGCAGAGGCGGTGATTATAGCTGCTTTCGGGGATCCCGGCCTTGGGCTGATGCGCGCGCGGCTGGCGATTCCAGTGTCGGGTATTGCCGAGGCTAGTATGGCGGAGGCCGGGGAAAATGGCCGGCTTTTCGCAGTTGTTACAACGACACCACTCCTGCGCAACTGCATCGCAGAGACTGCGGCGGATCAGGGTTACAATAGTTTCATCGGCACCTGGACGACGCCGGGTGATCCGGTCGTCTTGACGACTGACTACAACGCACTTGTAGATGCACTGGCCGCCGCTTGCTTTGAGGCTATCGCGGGGGGGGCGGAGGCTATTGTGATCGGTGGAGGTCCATTAGTTGAGGCGGCCCGGGCGCTTGTAGGAACCATGCCAGTGCCCCTAATCGAACCTTTGCCAGCTGCTGTACGCCTGACCCTGTCCCGCCTGTCCCTAGGAGTGTCTGAATGACTCGCCAACTTGTAATCGCCGACCATGTCGTGACTGGCTTCGAAACCGACGGGACACCTCATATTATTGAAGATGGGGCCATCCTAGTAGAAGGCGACCGGATTGTGGAGGTCGGGCTCGCCTCAGCTTTACGCCGGGCGCACCCCGGCCTGCCAGAAGTTGGAGGTAAAGACCGGGTCGCAATTCCCGGCTTGATTAACGCGCATCACCATGTCGGTTTGACGCCGTTCCAGATGGGCGCTAGGGATCAGCCGTTAGAATTGTGGTTTTCTGAACGCCTCGCTATGCGTGAGTTGGACATAAGGCTCGACACACTCTACTCGGCCTTCGAAATGATTGCATCGGGAGTGACCACGGTCCAGCACCTCCACAGCCGTGCGCCGGGAGACACAGATGCCGTTTTAACGTGTGCCGATAAGATCATCGGCGCCTATCGTGATTTGGGGATGCGCGCGAGCTACTCATTTGCGCTGCGCGACCAGAACCGGATAATCTACGCATCTGACGAGGAGTTCGTTAGCTCGTTACCTGAGAGTCTTCGCAAACCAACTGCCGACTACCTTGCCGGGTTTGGCCTGCCGCTCGCCGAACAAATCGCGGTATTTCATACCCTGCGTTTATGCTGGCAAAACGATCCATTAATAGGTATTCAGATCGCTCCGTCTAACCTACACTGGCTTTCGGACCTGGCCCTCGAAAGCGCTGCTCGCATGGCAGAAGAGACTAACGCGCCGATGCATATGCACCTTTTGGAGACGCCCTACCAGAAGGAATACGCATATCGCCGCACAGGTGGATCGGCGCTGGAATATTTGGACCGTTTTGGCCTGATCGGACCGCAATTAACCATAGGTCATGGTGTCTGGATGACATCAGACGATCTTGCGTTGGTGGCTGAGCGTGGGGCTTGCCTCTGCCATAATTGTTCTTCTAATCTGCGGCTCAAGAGTGGCACTGCCGACCTGTCAGCCTTCCTCAACACCGGAGTTCCGGTTGCACTCGGTATCGACGAGGCGGGTCTCAACGACGATCGCGACATGTTGCAGGAAATGCGCCTTGCCTTGACGCTGCATCGCCCCGCCGGTCACGGTGCGCCCTGCCCTGAGGCCTCACAGATTCTGCGGATGGCAACGGAGCACGGGGCCGCGACTACGCCATTTCGGGGCCAGATTGGGCGGCTCGCCCCGGGCCTACTGGCCGATATCGTCCTTCTGGACTGGCGCGCGGTCACTTGGCCCTGGCAGGATCCTGAGATTCCTCTAATCGATGTCCTTGTTCGGCGAGCGCGTCCTAGCGCTGTGGCAACAGTGATGATCGGAGGGGACGTAGTCTACGAAGAGAATCGTTTTGTCCGGGTGGACAGAGAGGCGGTACTCGAGACCATCGCGCGGGATCTTGGACAGCCTGAAACAGATGTAGATGCTAGAATGCGCCAACTTTCGCGCGGCCTAATCGGTCCTGTGTCCAAATTTTACCGCAATTGGCTGGTCTAATCCTGTTTTGTGCTGGATAAGGATAACTCGACAGGTGGATGGATAGCGACTGGCGCAAGCGTTGGGCTTGTCGGAGCTTGTTGTGTTGCCTGCAAGGCGCAAATTGGCCGAGGAATTGAAAACTGTCTCGTGTTAATTAATAAAGACCTCTGCATAATCGGCGGCTCACGCCGCTTTTTGGGATTTGGTATGTTCGCCGTGGGTAATTTGAAGCGGTTTTATGGACCTATTTTTGCGTGAAGCAGCGGATTGGATTGGGGCGGATGATGCGTTAACGAAGGTTGACGCGTTGATGACTTGGCGGGCCTTTGGGCCTATCCTGCAGCGGGGTCTCAAACGCTCTGGCGCGGGGCTATGATCCGCTGGTATTGTTCAAATGCCTTCTGATCGGCCAATGGCATGGGCTGGGCGACCCAAAGCTTTAGCGCGCCTTGAAAGTGCGGCTCGACTTCATGCTGTTTCGCGGGCTGGAGCTGCACAGCGACGTGCCCGATGAGACGACCCATTGCCGCTTTCTTACTGCGCTGGTCAAAGGCGGTTTTTATGACGACCTGCTGGCTGAAGTTTGCCGCCAGCTTGAGGATCACGGGCTGAAACTATGTGGGGCCGAAGCGGCCATCATTGATGCCACCTTGGTTGAAAGTGTGGCGCAGCTACGCACCCATATCGAGGCCCGACAGGACAGGGCAGAGCCAGACACTCCCAACGATCCCGAGTTCTATTAAGGTGCTGATCCAGACGCCTGTTGGGTAGAGAAGAGGTCAAAGAGTACACTGGGCTATAAGGCGTTTGCCCGCACCGATGAAGAAGGCTTTATCGACCGCGTCCACACGACGCCCGCCAATCGCGGTGAAAGCCCAGAGTTTGAATAAATAATCAAAGGAACAGCCGCACAACGCGTGCTATCCCACAAAGTTTATGCTAGCAACGCAAACCGCGAGAGGCTGCGCCGCCACGCCCGCGATGGGATCATGCGCAAGGCAGCCTGGGGACGCCCACTGCGCGCCTCGGAAAAGCGGTTCAACACGCTCATCTCAAAACGACGCTTCCGGGTGGAGCAATGCTTTGGCACGAT
>MDTC01166661.1_pt1 | contig 13103 bp, 6 predicted proteins | sample 811181 | NCBI WGS metagenome assembly MDTC01 (sample SAMN05326644, study PRJNA326480) | marine metagenome | isolation source: seawater | place: Pacific Ocean: North | collected 2011 | reverse complement strand
TGACACACACACACGCACAAAAAAAAAAGAAAAAAAACGCCCTGCACAGTCTATATGGCCACATCATATCCAAAACGTGGGAGTCTTTGAAGACCACCAGAAAAAGCCCACTCGTACAAAAAAAAAGGAGGGGCCTGTGGTCTGTCTGTCTTTCCTTTTGTCTGCACTGACACCCCACCACGACCACAAAACTCTTTCACACATATCGTCCCAACAAAGAATAAAAAAACCTTTGAGGAGGTACGTCGTCGCCGCTTTCGATGATGCGCGCCGATCGATCGATCGATCTTTCTCTCTTGTCGTCGTCCTCCCCGGTTTTGTGCGAGGAGAGACGGTCGTCGGGCTTTTCGTTCAAAAGTCGGGGGATGATGAGTGGCATCATCATCATCATCATCGTTTTCATTTTCATTTTCATCTGGGTGGGAAAGAAGAGACTCCAACAAAGGATTGGAAAGATTATATCCTCTTTTACGCTGTGTCGTCTCTTCTCTCTCTCGGAGGGGAAAGAAGAGAGAGATCTGCTCGACGAACGTCGCGTTCGTACCGTTCGAGATCGAAAAAAAGACTGACGCTCTTTCCCTCTCTGTCCCTCTCGCTCTCTCTCGCACCCGACGCGACTCTTCCGTTCTCAAAGGATCCAGAAGAAGCAAAAATGTCCGCTTTCCGCTTACCGCTGGTCAATCGAGACTTGTACGCGCCGTCTTCGCAAACGATGGAAACGCTGCTGACGAAAGAAGTCACCTCGACGTCTTCGAACACCGGCGGGTCTTTCAAACACCCAGCGTTTACCGCGCACTCGAAGAAAGAATATGGGCTGGATTACTTCATCAGAGGCGCTCTCGCTGGCGGTCTGTGCTGCGGTATTACGCACGGCGCGTTGACGCCGGTGGATGTCGTCAAGACGCGCATGCAATTGGATCCGAGTAAATACAGCGGCATGATTTCAGGAGCGTCGAAAATTGCCGCCGAAGAAGGTGCTGGAGCGTTGTTGACTGGTTTGGCGCCAACGTGCTTTGGGTATTTCGTACAGGGTTGGTTTAAGTTTGGCGGCGTCGAGTTCTTCAAAATCAAAGCCGTCGAATCTTTGGGCGAACAAAAAGCGTGGGATAACAAGACGAACATTTATCTAGGCGCAGCTGCTGGGGCAGAGTTTATCGCGGACGTGTTTTTGTGTCCGTTGGAAGCGACGAGAATTCGATTGGTGTCCAACCCATCGTACGCATCGAGCATGCCGGGAGCTATGGCAAAGATGGCCAGCGAAGAAGGCATCGTCAACGCGTTTTATTCCGGTTTCGGTCCAATTCTCGCGAAGCAAATTCCTTACACGATGGCGAAGTTCGCCGTCCAAGGCGCCGCGGCGGACGAAATCTACAAAGCCATTGGTAAAACGAACAAAGAGTGCACCAACAGTGAAAATCTATCTGTTTCGTTAGGTTCTGGTGTCATCGCAGGGGTTTCAGCCGCGATCATCTCGCACCCGGCGGACACGTTGTTGTCTAAAATCAACAAAGCCGGCGCTGGCGGCACCGGGTCTATGATGTCACGATTAGGCAACATCATCGCCGAAACTGGCATGGTCAAGTTAGCCACTCAAGGTTTAGGAGCGAGATGCGTCATGATTGGATCCTTAACCGCCGGTCAGTTTGGTATCTTCGACGTCGTCATGAACACCTTAGGCGCGAGCAAGTTTCACTTCCACGACCCGAACGACACGTCTGGACATTAACGCCGCGCGACGTTTGATAATATCTCGAGAGAGGCGGAGGAAGGAATAAAAAGGCATCTTTCTTTCATCCGGAGAATTATTTTGTTATTACACGTACCCGTACTAATATATATATATATATATACGCGTGAGATCAACCTCCTCGTCTTCGTCGTCTTTCTTTCCGTTGTTGTTTGGAGCTAGAAAAGTCCATCCAACTGAGCTTCATTGACAGGCCTTTTTTGTGTGACAGCGGCCACGTGTATTAAGAAACAGGTTTTTTGTTTTTATCCACCCACCTTTTTTCCCCAAGCAAAAAGGGTGCATTTTTCCCAATCATCATCATCAACATCATTCGTTTTGCGCCGCTCGAATTCGTCACACTTACCCCCCGACGCGACCGCTCGCACGCGCACAACCCTCGAGATTTACGCGAGAGAGTATTTTGTCGACTCATTTAAATCGAAGCATGTTCACCTTATCGAGCCAACCGCTGTTGAGAGGCTCTGAGACGGCGCATTTCGCGCGCAGCCACCGGAAGAAAAGCAGCAGAGTTTCTTTTTCGCGCGTCGGCGCATCGGCTGGTTTGATGCCGGAGAAGATGAAAGCTACCGGGAAGCGATTGTTGGTGATTCCGGACTCGGAAGAATCGACCACGGCGGGTGGGATTTTGTTGATGAGCTCGTCCGAGAACGCCGGACCTGGGTCGTCCATTTGCGGGTCCGTCGCCTCGGTTGGGGCCGAGTGCAAGACGGTGAAACAAGGTGACTCGGTGTTAATCAACGGATTCGCGGGGTCGGAAATAGAGTTCGAAGACGGGTCGAAAGGGAAGTTTGTCACGGAGGAGGACGTTTTAGCCATTTTGGGTTAATATCTGTGTGCATGTGTGTACCAGTGGTACATAGATATATATACATACGGGAGAGATAGAGTGCAAAATGTATCTAGATAGAAGAAGCGAGTATGTGTAAACGAGAGAAAGGAATGCTTTATCAATATATAATTACTACACATCATATCGTACACAAATACCTGACTTTGTGGTAGACATCATACACGCTCGCCTTCTCTTTCTCCCTAGTTCTATCTGCTTTTATGCGCGGCAGCTTCAAACGTACCACGTGATGCTAAATCTAAAACGGTAACTTGAGATTGAACCCGCCGGCGGTCGCCTTCGCGTCTCTCTTCACATCCTCCTTTGCTAACCCTTCATCCACATCCAAAACGGTTGAACACTTTGCTCTCCCACTCGGTTCGTTCAAACAAAACTCAATCGCATCTGTGGCAGCTACGATGGACGCCTCTTCCCCTTTATCTGCCCAATAAAACTTCGTTCCGTACTTATTTGCCAGCTTCGTCCAAAAGTTTGGCGGTACCTCCAAGTCGACATTCGCGCCGACGGAAAAGTTCAAAATATTCCCGAGTCCGGGATCCGCGACAAACACTACCGTGTCATCGTCCACGCCCCAATACTCTTTAATCGCTAACCCAGGCGTTTGTGGGTACGCTTGCGCGAGGATTCTCAATTTCACGCCCGTATCTCTTTGTATGTTTTCCACTCGCGTTTGCAGTCTTTTCACTTCTCGAGGCGTCAGATAGCCGGCGACGTCGATAACGAGATTCTCCGATTGCGGACCGTCCGGTAACAGTTGTGGGTTGTTCACGCCTTCCAGGCGAGCGTGCGAGAGGAGTGGCGTGGACAGGAAGATGGTCGCGGAGAGGAGGAGAGACGCGACCGTCGTGGATTGGCCCCGCGTGGTGTTCTCCAGTTGTGCTCCTTCCAATCCGCACGTGTCGACGACTTTGGATGACGATGACTTTTGTTTTTGGATGCTTTCCAGAGCGCTCTTTTTTGGTCTTCTTCGAGCGGTGGTGGTGCCTCGGACAGACGCCGACGCGAGCACGGACGATGGCAAGGAGGAAGAAGACGACGACGCGAACATTCTTTAGAGCGAGGACAGACGCGAAAGCGTGCACACGTGCTTGAGTTTTTGAAGTGATTTACTTTTACTAATGCAAAACAACTACTACGCTCGGAGAGAGAGAGAGAGAGCTATTGTTCCAACGGACCTTGCTTCGACGCGAATCTCACGAAGACTTGTTCCAACGTCGTTTGTGAGATGGAGTAATCTACGATTAAACCGGTGGTTTTCATCCGTTGCAACTTGTCAAAGACTTGCCACAACTTGATGTCTTCATCTCGCGTATGTCCGACTCGTAATTTCAATTCCGAGCTGTGAGATTCCGCGATGGACGCTTTGAGTTCTCCCAACGAGAAATCGACGACTTCAGATTTTTTGGATGTATGAAAGTTAACGGTGACGGAATAGCCTTCACTGAAGCGGTTTTTCAAGTGTTGGAGACTCCCGATGCAACTGAATTGACCGGAAACCATGATGCCCACTCGATGACACAAAGCTTCGCACTCTTCCATGGAATGGGAAGTTAAGATGATCGTTCTTGATTTCGCCGCGGCGGAGATTACGTTCCATAAGAATCGTTTAGCTTCTGGATCCATCCCCGTACTCGGTTCATCCAAAAGGACAACACACGGTGCGCCGACTAAAGCTAACGCGACGGAAAGTTTGCGTTTCATACCACCAGAGTAGGTACCACAAATGCGATCCGCAGCGTCGGTGAGCTGGATTTCTTCGAGTAGTTTCGATACGGTGGAATCAATCGAACCGGACGGAACGCCGCGAATTGCTGCATAAAGTGTGATGTGTTCGCGCCCCGTGAGGTTGAGTTGCAAACCTTCGAATTGAGGACAATATCCCATTCTTTGTCGAGCGGCAGTTAAGTCCTTGGAGATAGAAAACAAGCGACGATCGGTGGCGGATGAGGTGGTGTTCGTGTAATCGCGAATGAGCGCGTCACCAGAGGTTGGCACAAACTCGCCCGTGATTGTTTTGAATGTCGTCGTTTTCCCGGCACCATTGACACCCAATAAACCAAAGATTTGCGAATGCGCCATGCCAACTGAGAGATGGTTGACTGCGTTTGCCTTCTTCGAACCGTAACTTTTCACGAGATCTTTGATAATAACTCCGTCGTTGACGGTTAAATCGGATTCAGTGTTGAGAACGCGTCGGCGTTCGGCGACGACGTCTTTGTCTTCTTCTTCCGGTTGTTCCGAGGTAACAGCACTCAGTTGTTGTTGTTGTTGTTGTTGTTGTTGTTGTGAAGACTGTTGTTGTTCAAAATCCAAAGACGCCGACGACGGTCGCTCCGTGAACCCATTTCTTCCTCTGTTCATTCGTGCCAATCGCCGCCGTTCCGCATACAGCCGTAGCTTCTCGTTTTTCTTCTCCGACGCCCGTAATCGTTTTAATCGTTTCTCCTCTTGGTATTCTGAAATATGCTTTCGTCCTTTCACCGTTTCCATCCTTTCAAAGAAACACACCAGAAACGTAAACGTGACGAAGTTGACCAACAGATACAGATAATGCATCCACATGGTCTCGCCCACGGAATCTGGTTTCACGGATTTCAAACAATTACACTCGAAATCGAACTTTAAACTTTCTTTTTGCACGTGTAACATGCCTAAATCGAACAAACCTCGACCCAAGGAGTAGTGAGGAACGACCAGCGCGAAAATGTGTTTGCTTATGTCCGCGCCTTGTTTCGTTTGTGCGTTCAAATCGCGGAGGCTATACAAGATGATACCCGCGATGCTCGTGATGACGCCTAAGAAAGAAACGATGCCAATTTCTCCTACGTATGCGGTGAATCCAGTTTTGAAGAAGAATCCACCGGCATACGCGTATGGAATGGACGCTATGAGAAAGGCCAAGAGCAACGCGAACACGTCTCCAATTCTTCCGCGGAACATTTCCACATCGTACCCAGCAAAAATGATGGTTATTGCAATCAATGGCAGAATCAGTAGGAACATATCCGCGACAAAATGCGAGAGCCAGTACATGGTTTTGTTTACGCCAGAGACGAGCTGTAAATGCTTCGTGTTGTTTGCTCTTTCGTTGACTGGGAATACGGCAAACGAAGCGGTTAAAATTGAAGCGCCGAGGACGGAGAAGACCGCAGTGAGCATTAGGACGGTTTCAGTGTTCGCGTCTTCGACAATCTCGCCGTCTTCGTACGTTTTCTTCGATTCGAACCATTTCAAAGTGGTTTTAATCGTCGCGTTTCCGTTTCCACTTCTGTGTCGTAGAATTGCCGTATTTGCTTCGTTCGTGGACGTGCCTAACGCGTGGAAAGCCGTGACGTCGGTGTACAATGTATGGTTATAAACACCGATATCCCCCGATCTATTTTTATAGGAGTCAATCCAAATCGCATCGCACGGACCGCCAGATTTGCGCAAGTTGCACGGCTTTCGTATTTTGCCGAATGAACCGAGCAGAGTGCCGTCAAAGGAAGCGTCCGCGCTCGCTTCACACGTACTGTTGATTTGCGTATCGACACCATATTCCGAGCTTACCGCACAATTTCCGTCGTATGAGGTAGTTGTAGACATGCACGTAGTCGTTCTCATCACAAAAGAAGGAAGAACTGGAGTCGGTTGTGGTGAAGGCGGTGGCGGTGGACTTGGAGGAAGAGGGTCACCCATGCAGCACGTCGTCGCGGCATAAGTTGCATCCTGCTTCGACGCTGGACAATTACATTTGCAAGACAATTGGTCGCCGAAAGTCTCCGCAATCTGTGTTCTGTGTTCAGGCCACATTTGGCGAACGACTGTATCGGCCACGCCATCGTCGTTGCGATATGTGGCTAAAATATCTCGCGCGTCAAGATGCTGGTCGCGCGAAAACGTTACTGGTTTGAAGACGATGTCTCTTTCAAATTTAACCGTTGTCATGTACAAAGCCAACGCAAAAAACGCGCACGGTAACAAAAGCTGTACAAATGTCTTCACTATAGTCCGTTTCCAGTTCAAATATCGTTTCCAGAGTAAAAATCGAAATTGTCGTAAAAGCAGTTTCGAACCGGTGACGTAATCCGAGCGCTCTTCGTAATTCGCCACGAATGCTTCTCTCATTCCATCACCGTGTATTTTGTCCATGGTGCTATCTGTGTTCGCGCGCGTCTGTTCTTTGTAAGCCTCTCGTTCTTTGTTTTCCTGCTCTAACGAAAAATGTTCCGTTTTTGAGGCAACTTTCAAAAACACCTCCTCCAACGTCGTGCACGTGATCCCGTACGAAGCAAATCCCAACGTCGGTAACTCGTTGTCAATTTTCCGTAAAAGTTCAGGGAATAGATGCGTCGCATCTAACGGCAAAGAAATAGTAACTTCAGTGCCGACGTCGGAAATTAAAGAGGCGTTTGTTACCACTCGTCGGACAAAATGCAAGGCTTTTCGAGAACCTTCTTTTTGCAAGCCGGTTAAGTATTGCGCCGAGTTGTCGTTATCCCTACCATATTCTTTGTCGATATTTTTCGCGAGCGTGAGCGTGTACCCTGATCCAAATCTGGATTTCAAAAATACCGGACTACCGACGCACGCTAACGATCCGGCAGACATTATCGCAACTCTATCGCATAATATATCAGCCTCGTCCATGAAATGCGTGGTCAACAAAATCGTTTTGCCTGTTTGTGCTCGTTTTCGAATGACTTCCCATACGAATCTCCGAGAATACGGGTCCATTCCACTCGTGGGTTCGTCTAAAAATATAATCGCCGGGTTACCAATAAACGCGCACGCTAATGAGAGTTTCCTCTTCATGCCTCCCGACAAGTTTTTGCTCTGTTCGTCGATTTTATTCAAAAGGTCAACCTCTCGCAACGCACTTTCGATCGAATCGTTCAAATCCGCCATCACGTCTTTGTTTTGAGACAAAGAAGCGTACAATTTCAAGTGTTCTCGACACGTTAAATCCGGCCACAGCACGTCAAATTGAGGACAAATGCCCAACGAAAGACGAATGGACGACATTTGCGTGGCGACATCGAAACCGTTTATGGTCGCTTTACCAGCCGTTTGCGTCATGGCGCCAGTTAAGATATTAATCGTTGTCGTTTTCCCCGCGCCATTGTGACCTAATAACGCCGAAACTTGTCCAGGGACGAACGCGACGGATAAATTGCTGACAGCAGAAACGCCATTTGGGAACGTTTTTCGTAAATTTTCCAAGGATATAGACTCCATGCTTTTCTCTGGTAACGGCTCGCAATACCGCTCTTTATTTTCTATTTCGCTCTGGTTATTAATATCGTGTTCTAACAAGTGCACTTCCGTCTTGGGAAACCAATAACTTTTCATGAACAAAAACCAAGGCGGCTTCCGTTGCCCGAACTCTTTTGGCAAGACGTTGTCGAAATAAAACGTCAAAAATCCGTAGAAGAAGCAGTTGAAAATAGTGATTGCGAAAATCGAGCTCGCGCTCACATCGGCGTTTTCCACGACTGATTTTGACCATGTCTTAGCGGTAATGCCATCTTTAGTTAACTCCAACTGCGAGAGCACGTGGCCCCACATGTTTAACGATCCAGCCGGGAGTATACACGTCCACAACCATGCGGCAGAACCCTCCGGTTGGACAATTCGTATTTGAATGGACGGTTGAATAGACAAGTTGTAAATGAACAATGACACAACGGTCGCAATCAAGCTTCGATCGAACCACGTGGTGATCATGAAATTGAACAAAATGTTCGACAACACCCACACGCTGTAGAATAAGAACTGCAATCCTTGATTCGTGTATTCGAACGGATAAATTCCAATTAAAGTCATGCTAGTCACGGTAATCAAGGAAGACATCCAATGAGTAACCAACCAACTCGACCAGTACGTGAAATCAGTCAAGCCCATCATTTTCATACCCTCTCTTAACTTTAACTCTTTTTCCACGACTATACTTTTCATGATTAATACGGAAGAGGACATAAACGCTATGGTCACAACGAAACCAACAAACGATGCGGCAATGATACCACCTAAGTTGTACGTGTAGCCAACTGCCGGAAACGGTTTGATAGAGGAATCTATTTGCACACTAAACGGTTTGTTTATCGTGTCTTTTATATCCACTATAGCTTGGTCGATGGCGTGTTGAAGTTGTACCGAGCGTTCAAATCGTTTCCAATAATCTTGAGCGCTTTCGTTTTCCCACTCCGTTGAGTATTGTCGATCGGTCGCGCGAGCGAGCTTTTTCGAATCGCCGAAATGCGTTCGATTTAGCCGAATCGAATATCTCGTTTCATCGTCTGAAATGTCGAATCTGTTGCTATTGTTATTGTCTTCTGCATTGCTACCATTATCGCTAGAGAATACAATTTCCACCAACACTTGCCCAGTCTTTTCGTATCTGTGCGTCTCCATCGCGTCTTCCGTCTCGAAACCTTTCACGAACGCCGTCAATATCGGTTCCCACTTCGTATCAAAGCATGTCGCGTTGTTTTTTTTTTGCAAACAGTCATCCGAACACCTCTCCTCTCGCCATTCTTTCGTATTGTTGTTCAACAACAACGTCGCCGCGTCCGACAAGGCCTTCTTCTCCAAATCGGTCGCAGACTCGTTCACCATTTCTTCCAACGCTCTTTTATTCCATCCCATATTCACCATCCTTGGAACGCTATAGCTCACATTTTTCACGTCTAAATTCTCACTTCGACTATCCGCGCATAAAAAATTCACGTACGCCCTTCTCGAGATATTTGAAGCGTCCGCCGTGTTTGGCGAAAACGTAAACTGCCAGCCACTTCCTTTCAACCAGCCTTCGGAGAAAGAAGTATCCGAAAACGACATCGCGGTCCCATCGGCATCGATTTCAGGCGTGTTCGCGAGTTTTCCAATTGGATTCCACCCGGCGCCAATCGAAAACGGTCGGTAGAGCACGTCGTGGTTCTTCTCGTCTGGAACGAGCGCCTTGGGAAGGCACATCAACGCAACGAACGCCGCTGGGACGAGCAACTCGAACAGGGAGCAACACCACAGACCTCTTCGTTTCAGCGTGTAATTCTTTCTCAAGAGGGCTTTGAATTGTTCCCTTTGCCCGTTTTGAGACGTCATCACCATCGCGTGCTGCCGAGCGCGCGTTCGCGTTCCAGGAATATTCCGAATTCGAGGTCAGGAAACAAAAACGTGCCAGAAAATGGAGTCAAAGGGGGAAAAAGCTGGACCAAACTCCAAAAAAAAGTCGACTGTACAGGGAGAACAAAAAGTGTAGTAGCTCTTTGGTGGTTGGTCCATAGGTGAATACGGAGTACTCGTATGTGTGATTTATATTTAAAAAGCATACAAAAACATTACGGAGATCTCTCTCTTTTATTACTTCTCATCCGCGCACGTTTACTTACACTAACGAGAGTATTGACGTTACGCCGCCGCTTCTTTCGCCGCTTTCGCCGCCGCTTTCGCCGCTTTTCTCTCCTCTTCGGCTTTTTGGACCTCACCAGCGATACCCAAGGCGTTTAATAAAACATCCGGCGCGTATTGCGGGGTACCGCCGTGCTTTTCCGTGTCTCTGCAATAGCACAATAAAGTGGTGTCGATGCCCATTTCGACAATGCCCATGAAGACGGCGGCAACGGAGTATGCGAAAATCGAGATGACGGAGCAGATTAAAATCGGGGAGGAAACTTCGTCCTTGTACTCATCGCCGTTTAACATGACGAATGCCAAAAAAGCAGTACCGATGGAGATACTTAATTTCGCCAAGAACAAGAGCAAATCACCGACGATGTTAACCGCGGCGACGGACATGACGTTGGCAATCATCAATTTCAACGCTTGAAATGCGGACCAACAGAAGGAGTTGCCGTCGATGACAATCATAATATACGCGTTCCGGTTAATGAACTCGATGATCTTTTGGCAGCACCACAAGCAGAACTCGATGAAATAGCCGATGATGGCGAAGACTTTGCCGTTTCGGTCGACTTTCTTCAAGCCCGTCATGACGACGCGCATGCACACGCGAACGAATTGCATGACGGCAATCAAGAACGAACCAAACGCAGCCGATCCGGAGTGGTAGAACGGCATTCTCTTCATGGATGTCAACAACGGAGCCAAACCCATCTTGTCCGCACCAGACCAGTAAAATTTGGCAAAGACGTACGCGACGACCAAATACGACAGCGCAATGAAGAACTGCGATGTCCACAAGAAGCCAAAGAAGTGGTACAAGAGCATGTATTGTAACTCGCGACTCCATTCGGTTTCGACGCCGCAACCGTGCATTTCGGAAGATTCAAACGGATGGACGCAACCTTCATTGATCTTTTGGTCACCACAGGACATGAGGTAGACGCCGGCAAACACCCAGTACAAGAACATCAACATCATCGCGATGCACGGGATCAACGGAAAGATAACCAAGCTCGGCACCGTCGAGAATGCACTGATGGACACTTTAATGCACGCGATTGCAACTTTCAAGCGTCGAACCATTAACATGGTGAAGATGAAAAAGATGACTGTAAATACCGCCATGATGTACGTGCACACCTTCAACACTTCCTCGTTTTCAGAAGCCGGATTGACCCAAGAGGACGCGTCGAGCTCGGTGGAATCCAAACCGGTGGAATCAACAATTCCAGAGATTTCGTCATCACCGATTAATCCAGAAAACATGGCCAAATAACATGTCACCGCAATTGACCCGAGGTTGACCACGATAACCGTGCCCCAGCAAAAGAGTGAGGTGAAGTATCTCAAAATGAGCAACCATGCGAGCGATAACACGAGGCAGGCGCCCGCCGCCATGCCCAAAACGTTCTTCGCGACGATGAAGTCATCGATATACCTTTGGAATCGTTCCATTGGACCAGCGATGTAGTCCGTCACTTCCGAGTTGATGGTTTCAACCAAGCCGTCCAAGGAGGAAAACGAGCTGTACGTGCTATCTGTGAGAAAGTTCGTGCCGGAGGTACTCGAAACCGTCAAAGCCTTAAACGCGTCGAACGACGACTCCGAGAAGTTGCCGTAATAGTTGCACGAAAAGTACGTGTTGACGCTTGGAATCAAAACCGGGTAACACGGCCCTTTTAATTGCAAACTCGACACTTTTTCTGCGTCGGTTAAATCGGAATACACGTCACCGTTTTTACGCACCCACGCTTCTTTCGTGAAACTCGCTTCATACGAATTGCTTTCTGGGTAATCGCAAAACCACGTCACATTCCCATCTGTCGATGGTTGAGGACACGTGGAAACGCACATGCTCTTCGCATCTGCCAACGTGTACGAAGAAGACGAGAATGACTGCGTGGTTACCGCCACCGCCGCAGCTCTCGCCACCGCCGCGACTTCCAAAAAGTTTGCCCAATACCTGGTTTTCAACCCAGTGTTATCGATGACGTTCCCACTTCCAGTCCCATTAACTCCGGTACCTTTCTCGTCGCACAGAACGCCTTCGTAGTCCGTGCCCATGATCAACAACGCCGGATCGCCTTTGGAGAAACCGTAGCCGCCGACCGCTAACATCCCGACCCAAAACGCGATAAACGCCAATAGGAACAAAACGTCCGTGCATCGTCTCTTACCGCCTTCGATGAAATCGTCGCCACCGTGAGGGTCCGCGTCCGGGTCCACCTCTTTTTTCGAAAAGAATCTGTTTGTGTTTTCACGCGAGGAAAAAGTGATGAGAGGTGAATAATAATAATAATAATAATAATGGTCAGCGGGCTTCTTTCGCTTTCTTCGCGCACACAACAATAACAACAGATGGGAAGGGGAAGAGCTCTCTTTTCTCTTTTCTTTTTTCGTCCAACAAAATTTTACAATTGGCGATTGGACGTAAAAGCACAAAAGAGTCCAAAAAGAGCGAAAGCAGCGCGCGCGCTCTTAAAACAGTTTTCCGGGGTCAAATACCGACCGAGCGAGACACGGAGACGCGTCGTCGTTCGATGTCCTCTCAAAAGACTCGATCTTTCTCCGCGCCGCGGGTTCCCTCGCGGAAGACGCCTCCGCCGGTTTTAAAAGCGGGCAAAACGTCGACGACACAAACGGTGTCATTTTCTAATTGTGCGCTGGCACAATTAAACCACCACCAAAAACCGAAGAATGTGAAGAAGACAATTGAGACACGACGTTCCAAACAACTCTCGACGACGCACCCCATGACGACGACAAAAGCCTTCCTTTTGTACTTCTTCTTCTTCGCGTCTCCGTTACGTCAGAAAGGGCTGGCTCTCTTCGTCTCGGGCGCGAATAAATAATGTCGAGACAGAATCTCGAATCAAGAATCGTTTGAAAAAATATCTTCTTCGTTGTTTGGGTCGTCTTTGTTTGGGTAAAAATGAGTAAAAATGAATTTTTTCCACCCTTTTCTTTTTCTTTTCTTTTTTTTGGCCAAATGCCAAAGCGATGGGTTAAAAAATGATAAAAATGAAATGGTGGGACAAACGACCGACGACGCAAAACGAAAAAAAAAAAGAGAAAAAGAGAAGAAGAGGGACACACAAAATTATGTATTATTTTTCTCAC